>Ga0207823_100102_pt1 | contig 11139 bp, 9 predicted proteins | sample LuqExpMetageno70_FD_187827 | JGI IMG/M metagenome (GOLD analysis project Ga0207823, IMG submission 187827) | Tropical forest soil microbial communities from Luquillo Experimental Forest, Puerto Rico - Sample 70 (SPAdes) | ecosystem: Environmental > Terrestrial > Soil > Tropical forest ... | reverse complement strand
TGATGGCCGTGATGCGCGCTACGGGCTTCAGGGACGCCGGTGTATAATACCCAGTATATTCACCTAGCGGCCCCTCACTTGCGTTGTTATTTGGATCGACCTCGAATTCGATAACAACTTCCGTGGTTGACGGTACCTCGAGATCGATCGTCTTGCAGCGAGTCAATTCGATCGGCGCCCCTCGGAGACCACCAGCCACGTGCCAGTCATCGGTTTCGTCAGTCGTTTGAACTTGGCAGGTATAAGCGAGAACTGGGTCGACCCCAATTAGGATCGCACCCCGCGGGGTGACGTTTAGGCGCTGGCAATTTGCAAGATATTTTCCGAACCGATGAAACGGTTGGGCGAAGAAAGAAAATGAGTCCTTACCTAGAATCTGCGCGCGATAGTGTCCAATGTCGGCGACGCCGCTTTCTGGATCTTTCGAAACAAAAATTCCTGCCGTGATGTAGGGGCCGCCATCCTGCGGACTGTAGGTTGGAATTGGAAACCGAGTTATATCGATTTCTTTGCCGGTTAGTACCACCTCCTGACAAGGTGCCGCCGTCGAAGTAAGGGTCGGCGGAATGGGATTATCCAAACCGGTCAGTACCTTCTCGAATATCGTTTCTTCCGTCGCCTCGAAGGCGAGCAGCGCCTTGCTCCTTGTAGAGTAGAGACCTGCGACAAGTGGAAATTCTGTTCCGTTTTGGGTGAATACGAAAGCCGGCCCCTGTCGAACATAAGTCTGTTTTAGTGCTTTGGCGACCTCGCTGCGCAGGTCGATCGGACGATCGATATTAACGAGTTCGCCATGCTGACGAAGTACATCAAGAAACTGGCGAAGATCTTCGTACGGCATCTTACTCCCCCGAAGATTTAATTGAGCCCAATGATCATCTTCTCAGCTGGTGATGTAGAATCTAGCCGGTCAACTAAAGGATTAAACCGAATGCCTTTTACCAATGATCGTCCGATTGAGGTAGGCATTGCCGCGTCCGAAACTCCTCTTTGCAGCTTGGCCTACACAGCACGAATGCGGTGACGATGCTCTCGTACCGTCGCGCTGCCCAGGCTTGACATTGGATTACTAATATATCAGAGTAGTATCACAACTCTCTCAAATGTCCCGATCACTGGAAGTCACATGCGCCGGCTTAGGTTCCGGGCTTCCCGCAACGTTGTGCGCCGGTCTTCGGAATTTGAAGTCGCCGGCGCGAGGTTTGAATTGTGCAACTGCGAGCGCGCCTCCAGTCTCAGTCATGCCGCCACGTGAATGAGGCAACGTCACTTGCCAGGAGTAAACTATGCCATATCGGGATATGCGTGATTTTTTGGCAGCGCTCGAGCAGCAAAATCTCCTCAAGCGCATAACTCGCGCGACCGACCACAACTGGGAGGTCGCGTGCCTGGCCAAATGGATGTATCAGGCGCTGCCGGTTGAAGAGCGATTTGGTCTATATTTTCAAAATATTAAGGGAACGTCTATTCCGATCGTCACCGGGGCGCTCGGAGCGTCACCCAAAAGTGTCGCACTTGCGCTCCAATGCGATGTGCAACAAATCAATGACAGGGTCGCCAACGCTCTGCGTCACCTACATCAGCCAAAGCTCGTCAACACCGGGGCGTGTCAGGAAGTCGTGCTGACCGGACCTGAGGCGCGCCTTGACAAGCTCCCGGTCGTCACCTGGACGCCGGGCAAAGACAAGGCGCCATACATCACCACAATTATCGTTACGCGTGATCACGATACCGGTATTCGTAATATGGGTGTCTACCGTACGATGGTGCGCGATCCGCACAGCGTCGTCATCAACCTTGCGCCCGGGCGTCAGGGATTCCGCAACGTCAAGACCTGGAACGACAAAGGCAAAACTGCGCCCATTGCATGGGTGATCGCGACCGAGCCAGCCGTTCATCTTGCGACCGTCGCAAACCTGCCCTACGGCAAGGACGAAATGGATTTCGCCGGTGGCCTAAAGGGTGAGCCGATCGATTTAGTCCGCTGCAAGACAGTCGATTTGAAGGTCCCGGCAATGGCCGAGATCATTATAGAGGGAGAAGTTGCACCCGAAGATCTCGACGACGAGGGACCATTTGGTGAATTCGCAGGATATATGGGACCAGTCGAGAAACGTCCGGTGGGGAAGATCAAGGCGATTACCCATCGCAAAGATCCTGTGTTCTACGGCTACACCAGCCAGATGCCCCCTTCGGAGAGCACCACAATCCAGAGCCTGATGAATGCCGGAGTCATTCTGCAGATGATGCGCGATGAGGTCGGCGATCAAGCGGTGCACGATGTATGGATCGATCTGACATTTGGCGGATTGCTCGCGCACGGCATTGTGGCAATCACGCCGCAATTCCCGGGACACGGAAAGCGCGTTGGTCGCACCATCGCCGATATCACGACGCTGAAACGGATCACGGTCGTTGATGCGGACGTCGACATTCGAGATCACACACACGTCGATTGGGCGTTAAATTCCCGCTTCAGTCCGCAACGCGACACCGTGGTGATTGATGACTGCTATGTCCCCATTCAGATGGATCCTTCGGTCCGCGATGCCCGCGGCAACGTTACGCCAGGGTCCAAACTAGTCCTGGATGCGACGCAAAAAATAGATTCCGGTCCGTTCTCGCTTCCGCCCAAAGAGCTGATGATGAAGGCCCTCCACGTGTGGAAGGAGTCTGGTCTTCCGGAATTTCAAATTCCGAAACGCGCCAAGCTACGAATTGAGAGGTCTTGAGCGCACGCGGTAAGCTCCGAAAGTCCCGCTTCCGGCTCCAAAGCGTTGATTGGAGCCGCGGTTCTGCCGTCGCCTGAGTTGCGCTCGTCCCGCCAAGTAGTCTCATGCCGTGACGCCCCCACGTAATTGACTCACCGTTGCCGCTACTGTAATATTTCAGATTAGTATCACAGTTAAAGGTCTCGGTGCCACCTGCGGGAGGCAGGCAAATTCCAGTGACGCGCGCGGGCGGCACCGGACCGGCGCCGTCTCGGCTGGCCGAGTTTCTAGAACTACAAAGGTGGAGCCAATGAGGAAAGCGACCGACCGAATTTTCACCCGGCGAAGAATTCTGCACGGTATGGGCGCCGGCATTGCTCTTGGATTGACGTCGACCCAGCTTCGCGCCCAGACACCGATCGTTATGAAACTGGGCACGCAGACCCTCAACGATGCGCAGCATGAATGGATGAAAATGTTCGCCCGCTTGGTCGAGACCGGCAGCAACGGAAAAATCAAGGCAGAACTTTACCCCGGAAGCCAACTCGGCACCGCACCGCGGATGATCGAGGGCACGCAATTCAATTCGATTCAGGGATTCGTGGCTCCGCCGGAGTTCTTGAGCGGTGTCGACAGCCGTTACGAAGTGCTCGGCTCGCCTGGCTTGTTCAAGGACGTCGAACATGCCAACCGCACTATTCTGGATCCTGAATTCAACAAGGCATTCTTGTCACTTGGCGCCAATAAAGGGCTCAAGGGCATCGGCTTATTCATTAACGCTCCAACCATCTTCAATACTCGCACTAAGATTGCAAAATTATCGGATTTCGCTGGACGCAAGATTCGCGTGCTCGCAGCCGCTGTCCAAATGGAGCAGCTACGCAAGCTGGACGCGACGCCGGTACCGATGCCACTCGGCGATGTGCTTCCTGCACTTCAGCAAGGTACGATTGACGGGGTGATGAGTGTATTGCCGGTGTTGACTGCATTCCGTTACTACGATGCCGCCAAGTATATCCTGGAGTCGAATCAGGCGATGGTGACCGTCGTCACTGTATTGAGCAAGACCTGGTTTGACAGCTTGTCCGCAGATCTGCAGACCGTGGTTGCTGATGCTGGTCAGAAAGCAAGCGCTGAGGTGTTCCCCTGGGCAGTCGATTTCACTGCCAAGCAACGCAATGTTTGGACGGCAAACGGAGGCGAACTCGTGCAATTAAGCGCGGCTGAGCACGCCGAACTCAACAAGTTGTTGAAGCCAATCGGAGCCGAAGTGACCGCGAAAAAGCCCGAGGAGGCGGCGCTCTTTGCGTTGCTTCAGAAAACCGCCGAGAAGACGGCGTGAATGCTGCGATGATCATGACATAACGAGATCCGGCCCTCCGCCAGCAGTGCTTGCTGATGGATGGCCGACTATTCGGCGATGAACCGCATCAATTATCGACGGGGATTGTTTGATTGTCCTGCAAGCCAGATCGGCTAGTCTAAGCTCACAAGCGACCACTATCGTGCATTCTTGCGAGTCGAATGCGCATGATCAACAATTTGTTGCGATTGGTAGATGTCTTACTTGCGATCATTCGCAGCGTATCGAGTGTGCTGCTCATCTGCAGTGTCGCCCTTAACTTCGCAAATATCGTCGGACGATACTTTCTCCATTCGTCGATTCCTTGGGCAGAAGAGTCGATGTTGTTTCTAATGATTGGCTGCGTGTTTCTTGGCAGCACCGTTGTTACTTGGTCTGGCCGGCATATTCGGATGGATATTATTGTGCGTCTCATGCCAGAGAAAGTACAGATTGCGCTCAATTTTGTTTCTGAACTCGTCCTTTTCGCGACCGCGATTGTACTTGTGATCTTCGCTTGGCCTGTGATCCGACAACTCGTGATATTCGACCAGCGAAGTTTGGCTGCAAATATTCCCCTTGCCATTCCGCAGGCAATGATTCCCATCGGACTCCTCTTCACGGCATTTTTCGTAATCGTGCGGTTCATCACGAGCCATCGGAATGGCCAATCAGACGCCTAGCCATTAAGGGTCGCCGCCGGTGCTGAACGACTTCATTTATTTCATTCTTCCGGCGATACTTCTGATCCTTGGCTTCCCAATATTTCTCGCGCTTTTCGTCACGTCCATTGTGATCGTGCTGGTCACCGGGCTGCCGACACAGTCCATTCAGATCTACACATTCGGTAGCCTCGACAATTATCCACTGCTCGCCGTTCCATTTTTCGTTTTGGCCGGCGAAATTATGGCTCAAGGCGGCATCGCTCGACGCATTCTCACGTGGGTCGTTTCGGTGATTGGCGGGATCAGGGGCTCGCTCGGGGTAACAACTGTCGCAGCATCAGAACTCTTCGGCGCGATGACCCATACGGCCGTAGGCACGGTCGTTGCGGTCGGCCGCATGACTTATCCTTCGCTCCGACAAAACGGCTATGACGAGCGCTTTTCGGTTGGTGTTATAGCCTCTTCCGGAGCCATTGCCGTTGTTATACCGCCGTCGATCGCGATGATCATCTATTCGATGGTGGCCCAACAATCCGCAATCGCGTTGTTCACCGCGGGCATTCTGCCAAGTCTTCTGATCGGTTTTGTTGATGCGCTCTACGTCATGGTCTACGCGCGCATCAAAGCGGTTCGACTAACCCCTGGTGCGCGTTGGAAGACGATCTGGGCCTCTACAAAGGAGGCAAGCTGGTCGATCGGCACGATCTTTGTCATCTTCGGCGGAATCTATGGAGGCATATTCACGCCAACCGAGGCGGCCGGTGTTGCCGTCGTCTATTCGCTCTTCATTACTATGGTGATCCACCGCGAAGTTGGCTTGCTTGATCTATGGCGCATTATTGTGAGTGCAGTGAGCCTCATCTCGCAAATCATGATGATTGTAGCGACCGCGGGTATTTATGCCTCGCTGCTGACCACGAGTGGTATCCCCCAGAAGTTGATCGCTGAGATCAACGCCCTGGACTTGCCAGTTTGGGCGACACTATTGTCACTTAACGTCGTACTGTTGGTGATGGGAAGCTTTCTCGAACCTCCGGCTGCAATACTGATCCTTACGCCACTGCTGCTCCCGATCGTTCAAGCAGTCGGCGTAGACCCGATCCACTTCGGTATTATCATGGCCGTCAATTTGAGTATCGGTATGTACTGCCCCCCCTTCGGCCTCAATCTTTTCGCCTCACAGGCGGTATTCCAAACGCCGCTCGTCACGATCTATCGCGGCGTTTTACCATTCGTGACGATTAATTTTCTGACGCTTTTGATTATTACCTACGTTCCGGTCATCTCGATGGTGCTGATAGGCCGTGCGCATTAATCTGATGGCGCTGACCGTGTGAATTCAGGAGTAAGAACACAATGGGCTTCATGGACATGCGGCAGTGGGTAGGTCGCCTCGAGAAGGAAGGCGAGCTGCGACGGATCACGGCTGAGGTCGACTGGGACCGGGAGATCGGGGCGGTCGCCCGACGTGTTCTTGAGAAGAAAGGGCCTGCCCTCTTGTTCGAGAACGTTAAGGGTTACAGGCACGGGCGGTGCGGAAAGCTATTCGTGAGCGGGCTCGGCTCGCGATCGCGTTTGGCCCTTGCCCTTGGCTTTCCGCGCGAGGCAACCAACCGCGAACTTGTCCAGCATGTGATGAAGAAAAATCGCGAAACTATTCCGTCGACAATCGTCGACACCGGACCGGTGAAGGACATCATTATTCGCGGCGATGCAATCGACCAGACCGAGTTCCCGGTCCCCAAGTGGCACTACCTCGAAGGCGGACGCTATATCCACACTTTCTCTGCCATCGTCACCAGAGACCCCGATACACGCTTGATGAACGTCGGCATCTACCGAGGCATGATCGGCCAGAAGAATACGACGCCATTCTTGCTCATTAAGGGGGGCCAGCACTGGGGCGCGCATTTTGCAAAATGGGCTGCGCGCAAGCAGCCCATGCCGGTGGCGTGCGTGATCGGTTGGGATCCGATCATGTCGTTCCTGGCCGGATCGCCCATTCCGGCGGGAGTGTGCGAGTGGGACGTGATGGGGGCTTATCGAGGCGAGCCGACACAACTCGTGCGCTGCGAGACGATCGACCTTGAGGTTCCAGCAAGCGCAGAGATCGTTCTTGAAGGGGCAATCAGCGATGATCCGGCTACGTACGAGAGCGAAGGACCGTTCGGTGAATTCACCGGCTACGTATCTGATCTGCCAACGCCGCGCCCGACAATGAAGATCGCATGCATTACGCACCGACGCGACCCGATCTTCTGCGGTTCACTGGAGGGCACCCTGCCAGGCTCGTACAGCGAGAACAGCGTTATGAGCTCAGTACAGCGGGCCGCCATTGCTTGGAATATTTTGAACAGCGCTGGTGTTCCCGGTATCCTTGACGTGTACGCGCCGCCCATTACCAACGGCGTCAATATCCGCGTGCAGATCAAGAAACACTACCAGGGGCAACCTAAGCAGATCGCGGCCGCGCTTTGGGGCAACAGCGCCGCTCAGTACCGCTACAAGCATGTAATCGTTGTGGAAGAGGATATCGACCCAGCGGATGACGAGCAGGTCGAGTGGGCGTTCGCACATCGCGTGAATGCCGGAGAAGGCGGCGTGGTGATCTTTCCTGGGATTTTCGGTTCTCCCATCGATCCCAGTACGCCCTTGGAAGATCGAGACGTATCACAACTGGGTACGGGCCTATGGAATCGAATGTTGATCGACGCCACACGCTCTTGGAAAAACCCACGCCGTCCGGAATGGGGCGGTGAGCGCTTTCCGCCCACCGTCCGACCCTCTCCCGAAGATGAAGCACGCGTGAGAGCTCGCTGGACGGAATACGGCCTCGGCGATCTGTAACCGAAACAGAGGAGCCCTCGCCGCGAGGAGCTTACTGATGCTTGACCTCGGAAGCAGCTTTCTCTCCAGCGTTGAGCGCGATCCTGATGCACTCGCTATCGTTGATGGCTCGGTCCGACTGACCTACGCACAATGGTTCAGGCACATCTCTGCGGTCGTCGCTGGCTTTGACCAACTTGGCCTTGTGCTTGGCGATCATTTGGTGACGCTGCTGCAGAACCGCTGGGAAGCCGCGACCATCCATTGGGCCTGTCAGTTCACCGGTATTGTCATCACTCCAATCAACTGGCGGTCCAAGGCTGAGGAGATCGATTTCTATGTCGAAAACTCTGAAGCGAAGGCGATCATTTTCGAGGAGGTATCGGCAGAGGCCGTGCGCGAATCACGTCGAGCCAAGCCGCAAAAGCGTATTGCGCTCAGCGCGGTGCAGGGAGACGAAATAAAATTCGACAGCCTGGCCAAGCAGGATTCCAGCTATGCCGCGCCGCGCGTTGGCGCTGATGCCTGGTCGGTCATGCTCTACACGTCAGGCACTACGGCCAGACCGAAAGGTGTGCCCAGGCGACAAGCAGCCGAGCGTGCGGCGGCCGTGGCGCATGTCGCGCAGAACCAATACGCGCCCGGCGAGCGCACCCTTGGTGTCATGCCGCTCTATCACACTATGGGTGTTCGCTCATTGTTAGCTATGTCACTGATCAGTGGTGCCTTCGTGTGCCTGCCGCGGTTCGAGGCGGCAAAGGCACTCGAACTCATCGCAGCCGAGAAGATCACCAACTTGTACCTCGTACCGACCCTCTATCACGACCTCATTCATAACGAGCGATTCGCCGCGACCGATATCAGTTCGGTGCGCAAGCTCGGTTTTGCAGGCGCCTCCATGACCGACGGTCTACTAAAGGCACTCAATGCTGCTTTCAAGCCGCAGCTTTTCGTCAATCATTACGGCTCTTCCGAGATCTACACATTCACTATCGACCAGAATGCACCCGCCAAGCCTGGCTCGGCCGGGCGTGCAGGAATTAATCAACGCATCCGCGTCGTAAGGCTTGGTGCGAAATCTCCTGACGACATCGCCGACATCGGCGAGGAAGGCGAGATAATTGCCTTGCTGCTGGGCGACGAGTCGTTTGAAGGATATTGGCAACGCCCCGAAGCAAACGAGAAAGCGCTGCGAGGAGGATGGTACTTTACCGGCGATACCGGCTATTTCGATAAGGACCGCGACTTGTTCGTTACCGGTCGCGTGGATGACATGATCATCACCGGAGGCGAGAATGTCTCGCCAGTCGAAATCGAAAGCTGCCTGTCGCTGCACCCGGCTGTCTCGGAGGTTGCCGTTGTCGGACTGCCCGACCAGCGCTGGGGCAAGATCGTCGCTGCCTTCGTCAAACGTAATAGTCCCGTGAAAGAAGAAGAGCTCGACCGGTTTTGCCAAACCTCGGGCCTTGCCAATTTCAAGCGCCCGCGACGCTACGTGTTTGTGTCCGAGATTCCAAAATCGCCCGTCGGCAAGCTGCTGCGCCGCAAGCTAGTCGCTGGCGAATTCCAGGCAGAAGATAGGCCCAGATCACAAGGAGCCACTGCATGATATCGATTACGATCAACGATCCGCAACTCGCTTCGCTCGACGGGTTTAAAGTCGAACTCAATGCTGAGAAGCAGCGCGCGGATATCATTCTTCACCGTCCACCGCTCAACGTGATCGAAATGCCGCAGCGAGATCAGCTGCGCTTGGTTTTCGAGGCACTCGACGCAGACGAGCGCGTACGGGTGATCGTAGTGCGCGCCATCGGTGAAAACTTTTCCAGCGGCGGCAATATCATGGGCTTCATGCGAGCCTCGCCTGAACACGTTTCCAAACTCGCCTGGAACATTGCTGCGCCAGCGCGTTGTTCAAAGCCCGTAATCGCGGCCAGCCGCGGCTATTGTTTCGGCGTAGGCTTCGAACTGGTGTTGGCTTGCGATTTTCGCATCGTATCGGAGACCTGTTTCTTCGCGCTGCCGGAACAGAAGTTGGGCCAAATTCCAGGCTCTGGCGGATCAGCGCGACTGCAGAAGATCGTTGGGATTACGCGTACTAAAGACATTGTGATGCGGTCCAAACGCATCGCCGGCAAACAAGCGCTTGAATGGGGTATCGCCACCGAATGTGTGCCGGATGCCCAGCTCGAGGCGGCAACCGATGCCCTGGTCGACGAATTGTTGACGTTCTCTCCGCTCGCGCAACGAACTGCGAAGAAACTTCTGAATGATACCGAGGACTCGACGCTGTCGATTGCAATCGAATTGGAAGGACACTGCTACAGCCGGCTGCGGCAGTCCGACGACTTCCGCGAAGGTGTCGAGGCCTTCCATAGCAAGCGTTCGCCCAAATTTGGCGGCACCTGACAACATCGGAAATTGTTACGCCGACGAACTACACGAAATCGGGATTCACTATGGCACAGATAATAATACGCAAGGCCGCGTTCGCCGGGCTTGCCGTAATTATTGCAGCCCTCGTTAGCCCTCTCACGAAGGCCAAAGATTTTCCGACGCGGCCGATTTAAGTCATCGTTCCTTTTGCCGGGGGAAGCGCCAGCGACGTCGTAACGCGCGTCCTGCTGAACCAGATGGAAAAGACCCTCGGGCAACGATTCGTTGTCGAAAATCGTCCGGGCGCGGGCGGCAACAGCGGCACGGCTGCTGCGGCAAAAGCGTCACCTGACGGATATACGCTGGTGATGAGCACATCGGGCCCTCTCGCGGCCAACAAGACGCTGTTCAAGGAGCTCGGTTACGAGCCGGAGAAGGATTTCGCTCCGATTTCGCTGTTCGCAATCTTACCTAACGTGATCGTCCTCAACTCCAAGCTTCCGCCGAAAACGCTGATGGAATTCATTGCCTATGCGAAGGCACATCCAAAAGAGCTGAACTACGGGTCGGTAGGCGTAGGAAGCTCGCAACACCTCGCGGGCGCTTATTTTGAGCAGATTGCGGGTGTGCAATTGACTCATGTGCCCTATCGCAACATCGCACAATACACGCCAGATTTCATCACGGGCTCAGTGCCCCTCGGATTTCAATTCTTGCCGAACGTGCTCGGCCTTCTGCAAAACGGCGACGCGCGCGCACTGGCGGTCACCAGTGAAAACCGCATGACCGCGCTACCCGACGTACCGACAGCCGCAGAAGCTGGTGTGAAAAATTACGAGACGTTTGGTTGGCTCGCGCTGCTCGCCCCAGCCGGAACGCCAAAACCGATCGTTGATAAAATCTACGGTGCGTTAGCTGAAGCGGTGAAAGATCCTGCCGTTCGCGGCCGCTTCGTCGAGTTTGGTGCAGAGCCAGTTTCTCCGGGACCAGAAGAACTGCAGAAGTTTATCGTTTCTGAAACTGCAAAGTGGCGTCATATTATCGAGAAGGCCGGTATTCTGCCGATGTAAAAGAAACAACGATCTCAGGGCATAGCACTACGATCACCTCTATCACCACTATCACTGGGCATAGCGACAAATCAAAGAAGTCGAGCAATGGCCTGACGATATGAAAACAAATCAGTTACTTTTATAGCTTGATCCGCCATGGCCCCCTG
>Ga0207823_100098_pt1 | contig 11199 bp, 10 predicted proteins | sample LuqExpMetageno70_FD_187827 | JGI IMG/M metagenome (GOLD analysis project Ga0207823, IMG submission 187827) | Tropical forest soil microbial communities from Luquillo Experimental Forest, Puerto Rico - Sample 70 (SPAdes) | ecosystem: Environmental > Terrestrial > Soil > Tropical forest ... | reverse complement strand
AATCAGCGTAGCGGACGACGCGTCGCCCTAGTCACCGGTGGACGCCGCGGCATTGGCCTCGCCATCGCCGAAGCCTTAGCGGCCGGCGGGCTCGACGTCGCGATCACCGGCACACGCGATGACCAGGTCGCGAGGGCTGCGGTCAACAAGCTCTCCGCGCACGGGGCTAGTGCCACCTTTGTCGCCGGCGACGTCGGCAATGTCGATGACCACGCCCGCGTCCTCGACGTGGTCGAGGCCGCGCTCGGGCCGATCGACGTGCTGGTCTCGAATGCCGGCATCGCGCCGCCTACGCGGCTCGATCTTATGGAGACCACGCAGGCCAATTTCGACATCGTAATGGGCGTCAACCTGCGTGGCTCGTTCTTCCTGGGCCAGGCGGTGGCCAAGCGCATGATCGCGCGCGGCGGTGGTACCAAGCGAGCGCTGATCTTCATCTCGTCGTGCTCGGCCGAAATGGTCTCAACCAGCCGCATCGAGTACTGTATCTCCAAGGCCGGGCTTGCGATGGCGATCGAAGGCTTTGCGGTGCGGCTTGCGAGCGAGGACATCGCGGTGTTCGAGGTGCGCCCCGGCATCATCAAGACCGATATGACAGCCGCGGTAGTCGCGAAATACGACTCGCTGATCGAACAGGGTCTGGTACCGGCCAGGCGCTGGGGCCAGCCAGCCGATGTCGCGGCCGCAGTCGCCGCGCTCGCCAAGGGCGATCTCGCTTTCTCAACCGGAAGTGTCATCGATGTGGGCGGAGCGCTTGCGATCAGCCGCCTGTGATACTCAAGCGTCTCCGTGGCCGAATATGTGATTGGGATAGCGAGGTGATGCTGCGCCACGAGCCAGGATTCGGACCGGCGCGTAACTCACGCGCTCCTCTACCCGGAAAATTCGCGCCTTATCCGGGCGAGAAAAAATCAATCCTGAATCCCTCGCTTCGCTCGCCAAGCTCAGCAATATTTGGGTCAACCAGGCCTTCTCATCCGCGCTCTAGTGCCTCTTGGCTACAGCAAGAAGGGGCAGATCATCATAAGGCAGGTCCGCACATGAGGTCTCTCGAAGGTTTATCGATTAATCTCGCTACCGTCCGGCAACAATGGAACCTGGGTGAGGCTGTCGAGGCCTGCGCGCGCCACGGCATTAGCGCGATTGATCCCTGGCGCGATCAGGTTGCAGCTTACGGCCTCGCCAATTCCGCGAAGGTGATCAAAGATCACGGGATGCGCGTTACCGGTTATTGCCGTGGTGGCATGTTTCCGGCGAGCGACGCAGCCGGCCGGGCGGCGGCGATCGACGACAACAAGCGCGCGGTCGACGAGGCGGTGACGATCGGGGCCGAGTGCCTGGTAATGGTGGTGGGCGGGTTGCCGTTGGGCTCGCGCGACCTTTCCGCTGCGCGCCGTATGGTGGTGGAGGGGCTCGCCGCGCTCATGCCGCATGCGCGGGCAGCCGGAATGCCAATCGCGATCGAGCCGTTGCATCCGATGTATGCCGCTGACCGTGCCTGCGTGAACACGCTCCGGCAGGCGCTTGACATCTGCGAGCAACTCGGGGACGGCATCGGGGTCGCTATCGACACCTATCATGTCTGGTGGGAGCCGGATCTCGAAGAGCAGATCGCGCGGGCAGGACGGGACAAGTGCATCTTTGCTCATCACATCTGCGACTGGCTGGTACCAACCCGCGACCTATTGCTCGACCGCGGCATGATGGGCGACGGCGTGATCGACCTCGTGGGCTTCCGCCGCATGATCGAGGCTGCGGGCTTTTTCGGACCCCAGGAGGTCGAGATCTTCTCCGCCGAGAATTGGTGGAAGCGCCCCGGCGACGAGGTACTCAAGACCTGCATCGAGCGCTTCAGAGCGGTATGCTAAAGATAAGACGGTGTTAGAGGCACTGAAAAGAGAGTCGCCGGAACTAGCAAAGTTGTATTTTCTAAGGCGTTTCGTGCAGTGCAGGTTTATGGGTGTAGGCCTGCTCGGCTGAAGGGGCGAGAAGCGCGGCTTTGTTTTATGTGACATGTCCCTTGGTTCGAATTTCTGTCGTTGATGTCCGACCAATCTTTTCCGGGGAAACGGCCGAGGCAAAACCGATCGTCGCTAGCGATCCGAGCGCTAGCTCGCCAGTCTCAATTTTCAAGCGAACGGCTCCTTGGTCGCGCCGGTAGAGATCACCATGTGCCGCAAGAAATGCATCCGACTCCTCCTGCGGCGTACCAGAAAAGCCGTCAACGTAGTGATGCCCATTGCGTTCCACATGGGTACAGCCGAGGACGGCTGCCAGCGCGCTATCCTGCTGAACTGCAAGACCGGCCTGGCAGGTCAGGTCTTCCGCGGTCATAAACAGCTTTTCTCCAGCCAGGGCCGCGCGCGTGCCGTTCAACAAAGATTTGTACATCCCCTTGCAAGATTTCGATGATATGCCGGCGTATCCGAGCTCGGTGGCGCGCGGGAACACGTCATAGTCGTCGTCCGCCTCGTCAACGATGAAAGCGAAGCGACTTGCGGCCACTCCGAGAGGCGTTTGCCAAGTCCGTTCGCGTGGTAATGGCTGCTCGATATAGAGCGTCCGCTTCGATATTTGGGCAAGGCTGGGGGTCGATGTCATGCAATCGACTAGCGCGAGCAAATTGGCCAGGTTGGCATATTGTTCATTGGCGTCCAACGTCACGCGATAGTCGATCGAAAGATTATCAAGCACATCTGCAATATCGTGCAGGCGTTTGACATCACTCTGCGGATCGCCGCACAGCTTGATTTTGAAATAGCGACAGCCGTCGCGCAGCGCGACCTGGCGCGCAGATTCCGGCGCATCCATCATACCGACGGTATGCCGGACATGGATCGAAGCTCGCGGCCTGAGGCTTGACAAGAATCGATCAATCGCTGCTTGATCGAGATCCGGCGTGAGCCGCGCGTCGAGTCCCACAATGTTGCGTGCGAATCCGCTGAATACGTTGAGGTTAAGCACGCGCAACAATGCATCGACAATAGCCTTGTCTATTTCGGCTGGGCCGAAAAGTGCAGCCAGCTGGGGCATCCCCACGCGGGCACAAGTCTTGAGTTGGTGCGGATAAACGGCCGCATGCAACGCGAATGCTGACAGTGGAGCGCGCTGCTTAAGATATAATTCCCGCGCGAAAACCAAGGACTGCCGCAATTCTTCGACCGTTTCTTCGATCGAAATTGCCGGATTTTTGTCAAACCATTTCGGCACCATCAGTTCGGCCGTGGCGCCAAGCGAAGTCCTTCCATCGATTTTGATTTCGGCATGAACGAAGACCTGTGGCGCCGACGTAACCGTTGTGCTGCCAAATCGAAATGGACGCTGAAATGTGACAGTACGCTCGGCGAGCCTTATATCCCGAACGGTCAATGCAGGTATCATCGGCGTAACCCAACGCTTTAGCTGATATGCGCGTCGGAGAAATGCTTGCGGATCTTTTGCGTCATTTCCACGAACAGTGGGTTGGCCATTATGTCGAGCGTGCGCGGACGCGGCAAAGGGATATCATAGACAGCCGCGATATTTCCCGGCCGCGCGTTCATCACCATGACCCGGTCAGCGAGAAACACCGCCTCGGGAATCGAATGGGTAATCAGCAGCACCGTCTTGCCGGTCTCGCCCTGAATGCGCTGAAGTTCGACGTTCATTTTTTCGCGCGTCAGCGCGTCGAGCGCCCCAAACGGCTCATCCATGAGCATAAGTTTTGGGTCGTGCACGAGGGCACGGCAAATCGCGACACGCTGCTGCATCCCGCCGGAGAGCTGCCACGGATATTTACTTTCAAAGCCTTGAAGCCCGGTCAGCCTTAGCAGGTCACGTGCCCTCTGTTCGTATGCCGCGCGCGGCAATCCTTTGACCTCGACCGGCATCATGACGTTGCTGAAGACGCTGCGCCACGGTAACAGCAATGCTGTCTGAAACACGATGCCGATATTGCTGTGCGGTTTTGTGATCGATTTGCCTTCGATCCGAACTTCTCCACCGCTCGGCGTCAGCAGCCCGGCAAGCATTTTCAAAAGCGTAGTTTTGCCGCATCCGGACGGCCCGACGATGACGACGAACTCCCTTTCGCCTACGGTAAAATCTATTGGGCGGAGCGATGGAATATCACCATCGCGCGTCCGATAGGTTTTTGAGACGCCCTGCAACTCAATGATGGGGCGTCTCCTTTCGGCGGCCGGGGCCACGATATCGAGCATGGGCCGGGCTTCAGCCGCCGCTACCCGAGGGCAGATACTGGTTGGTGTAGTAGGTCTTGAACTCGTCTTTCGCCTTGGCTTCGAGGCCACCGTATTCCACCAACACGTCGACGGTGTCCTTCATATTATTGTTCGTTACGTCGAATGGTTGGCTCTTCTTGCCGGACGGATCACGATAAAGCGGAATTGTCAGTTCAAAGCCCTGGGTCAGCGTCTCTATCCTGCCGCCCTTTGGATTGGCATTGAGGATCGCCTGTGCAGCGTCCTTCGGATGCTTGGAGGCCTCTTCGACGGACTTAGTTGCGGCCGCCATGAAACGTTTCACAAGATCTGGATTTTCTTTCACGAAGTCCTTGTGCGCGATGATGCCGGAGCTGACGAGATTGATACCATAGTCGGCGAATTTGATCGGGAATACGTCCTTGCCAGTCGCATCCTTGATCTTCATGCTCTGATCCATGACATAACCCAACAGCAGATCAGCCTGGCCGTTGATAACGGCATTTAGTTTTGTCACGGCATCGCCGGAAACGGTCTTGAAATCGGATTCCTTGAGGCCTGTCTTTTTCAAGAATAGCGGCCAGATCTGCGACATCGAGTCGCCCGGGGTGCTAGCAACCGTTTTTCCTTTAATGTCGTCCGGCTTTCTAATGTTCTTCTCGGCAAAGCCCATCACCGACATCGGATTGGTCTGCAACGCGACTCCGACCGCAATAACGGGTGCGCCCTTCACCGCCGCGCGCATCATTGTCGGTACATCGACATAACCGAATTGCACCGTTTTGGCGGCAACGACCTGCGTCACGGTCGCGGAGCCCCGGCCTTCCTGAATTTCGAGATCGATGCCGGCGTCCTTAAAATACCCTTTTTCCTTGCCGTAATAAAAAGGTGCGTGCTCACCGTAGACGTACCAATTCAGCATCAGCGTTACCTTATCCAAGGCAAACGCCGTGCTGGCGAAGACTATGGTGAACAATGTCGTCAGAATCAATTTGATCATTTTTTCCTCCCATTGGCTGAGTCGACGAAATCTACGCTGCAATAACTAGATCCTGACGTTGACTGGCGTGCCACGGAATCATGATCCGCTCGGCAAGATCGAGAATCCAGAACAGGACCACTCCGATGAGCGACAGGATGACCAATGCGGCGAACATGGTCGGTAGTTCGAAACTGCCGATTGACCGTTGCAACACGAAACCGAGTCCATTGTTTGAGCCGACGAATTCCCCGACTACCGCTCCGACAACGGCAAGCGTGATTGATACTTTCAGTCCAGCGAAGATTGCCGGCATTGCATGGGGAAATGCCACCATGCGGAAAATTTGTAATCGTTTGGCCTCCATCGCGCGCGCGAGATCGAGCATATCCGGCTCCACCGATTTGAAGCCCTGCACGGCCGACACGACCACCGGGAAAAAGCCAAGCAAAAATGCCGACAAAACCTTGGGCATCATTCCAAAACCGAACCAAACGACGAACAACGGCGCGATGGCGATTTTCGGAATTGATTGCGAGAATACGAGCAGCGGATAGACGTAGCTTTCGATCGTCCGCGAACCCGCAATCAACACGGCAGCGACAACGCCAAACACGGCCGATAGGAAGAAACCCTCGATCGTTGCAATCGTCGTCGGTACGGCTTGCTGCAACAAGTCCGGCCCGTCCGTCCATAAGGTCCACAACACATTGATCGGCTTTGGGATCTGATAGGGCGGAATGTTGAAAATCCGGATCACAACATCCCAGAGCGCAACCAGAAAAACCAGAAACAGCACCGGTCGGAGCCAGGCGGTGTTCAATAGTGCGGTGATCCGTGCGCCAAGCGTGCGGTTCGCCATGCTCGCCTCCGATCTAGGTTCTTTAACTCATTGGCTAAAATCTACGAGTTGCCGTGAGCGCGGGTCAAGTTGACCAGTACACACGGGGCGCAAGGGCATACGAGCAGGCGTATTCGCTTGTAAGTTTCTTCAATCACCTCGAGACAGAGGTCTGCTTTGTTGCCCACATGACTGTCCCCCGATAAAAGTTAGATCGCATCGGCGCCGATGGCTTCTGAAATATGATCGAGCCCATCGCGCTCAATCAACCTTATCAAACCCTCAGTGATGCGACGAACCGTTCTCGGACCTTGATAGACCAGAGCAGTGAGCAGCTGGGTAAGGGATGCGCCGAGACGTATTTTGGCGTAGGCGTCCTCGGCCGTGCAAATCCCGCCTGCGCCTACGATGGCGTACCGTCGTCGATTCATACGGCGGAACGTCTCGCGGATGCAGATGTCGGCTACCGCAGAGGCCGGCGGGCCAGATACTGCTCCGGGCATGGCGCGCCATATACTGTCAGGTGTTTTCAAACCGCCAGGTTTCACTGGCGGCAGATTAAACATAAAGCCTGAAATAAACGAATGGCCTTCCACTGCCGCCAGCACCCGCTCGATGGTGGCGATACCGCCGAGCGGCGAGACTTTCAAGAACACCGGCAGCCGTAAATGCAACTCGTTCAGGGCGACCAAACAGGCACGAAGATTTCCATTATCGGCAAAGAAATCGCGGCCATCTTTAGTGTTCGGGCAGCTTAAGTTCAGCATAAGGTAATCGGCGTGCGGCGAATAAACTTGCGCTGCCTCAACATATTCGCGGATAATCTGATCGTTGGTTTCGGGTGGAGCTTTGGTGCCGCGATTGGTTTTTACCAGATTGATGCCGAGGGGTATCGGCAGGCGTATTTTTGCCAATCGCTCGGTGATAATGCGCGCGCCATCATTGGGTAGCCCATAATGAACGACGATGGCGCGGTCCTCTGGCAACCGGAACAGGCGGGGACGAGGATTACCGGCCGAGGGATCGACCGATACGGAGCCGATTTCAATCGATCCGAACCCCAAGGCGGCGAGCATCTCGATCGCCGATCCGTTTTTGTCAAAGCCCGCAGCGAGACCGAGGGGCGTCGGGAAACGCAGGTCCCCCACCACCATTTCGAGTCGCGAATCCTGCAGTGTGTAATGGCGGCATAGTGCGGGAGCCAGCCACCTAGCAGCGGCGCAAAGGTCGATTGCCATGTGATGCGCGCGTTCAGGATCGATTCGGAAGATAAGCGGCCGCACAACTGAATCGTAGAAATTCATGGACGACGCTAACCTTCCTCCTCTATGGCGGAGTCAGTCGTCTTCCAGCCAACATTGCCGGCGTTCAAGATTCTAATATCTTCGGGCTTTGACACTAGGTTCATGCAAAAAATGAGCGGCGCTTCTAGGACAAGGTCGGAGGCTGCTCTTGTTTGAGTGTGAAGTCTCGCACGCTGCCCAAAAGCGTCCGCTCATTTTGAGCATCGAAGAAACCGAAGGTCTTCGCAATCTGCTTCTCCGATGGCATCTCAATAAAACCTCAAAAACCACTGAAGTCTTTGATGTTGATCAGACAGCACCGCTGTCCTATTCATTAGCAAAGTGATGGCATCGAAGCGTCGGACGACAACGAGCGCGTCACTTTCCGCTTCTCACTCGCTTCGCGTTATCTATCTCAGACGATCGTTCCACTTTGATGTTCGCATCGCGAATGATGCGAGGGTAGCCGTCCGCTTGAGCATTAATGAAATGTGCAAAAACATTGCCGCAGCGGACCGCCGGATAAACGTTGGCTCTCCAGCTTGGTGTGCACCCGGACGAACTTCATAGTCGCGGCAAACCATTCGGCAAGCTGCGCAATCCTGCCCCGGGGCGTAGCTGCCGGTGCGAGCAAGCCTATCCAAACTCCAGCGGCGCAGTACCGGGTAGCCCGTGCGTGACACCTTAGGCGCGGGTTTCAGACAGCTGGTAGAAGCGGTCGCGAGCGCACGCAGCTTACCGGCTTCGATCTGGCTTACATCAGGGCCAGCAAAGGCGCAGCTCCCAACATGGGACCTATCAGATAGTGCACGCAGGCGTTGATGTACGTCAAAGCCAAACAAATGGGGTGGGTGACTGATATCCAAACGCCAAAAAGCTGGCAATGACTGGGTGTTGCCAAACGTGCCAGACCACTGAGTGGAGGAAACCAATGGCAGACAAACCTCACTATTGGAACCGATGGTGGATCGTCGTCGCCGCAATGCTGGGCCTCATTGTCGGACAAGGCTCCATCAACGTCTTTGCGGCCGGCGTATTCCTAAAACCAGTGGCGCAGGATCTTGGATTCGGCCGTGGTGAAATCTCGACCGCCATTGGGCTGTCGTCCGTGGTAACAGCGGTGACGACGCCGTTTTTTGGCCGGCTTGTGGACCTGCTAGGGGTCCGCTTCATGCTGCTGTGGTCGATCGGTTTATTCGCCGTCGCGACCGCGGCATTGTCATTGCTCATTGCCTCAACAACGGTGCTTTTCCTCCTGTTTGCAATCTCAGGCGTGATGTCGGTGGGGCAGACGCCGACGGCCTATTGCAAGGTGATCACCGAATGGTTCGACCGGCAGCGCGGTCTCGCGCTCGGCATCGCTCTTGCCGGTGTTGGGCTGGGAACCGCTTTGATCCCGCAAATCTCAAATGCGCTGATCGCGGACCTCGGCTGGCGCTTGGGTTATATCGGACTAGGGGTCACGATCTTAGTTCTGGCCTTCCTGCCGGTAGCGCTTTTCGTGCGCGAGCCTGCAAAACCGCAAATCCTACAGTCGTCGGCGAAGGCCGTTCACGAGAGTATTGCGCTTCCGGGTGTCGGTTTGGCCGAGGCGATTCGCACTTGGCGCTATTGGGCGATGACGCTGACGTTCTTTTTTGCCGCGACGGCAATTAATGGCTCGCTCGTTCACGTCGTGCCGCTGCTCACCGACCGTGGCATTCCTGTCAGCGCAGCAATCAGTGCGCTTTCTGCCGCGGGCCTTGCGCTAATTGGTGGTCGCGTCGTTGCTGGCTATTGCGTCGACAAGATCTTCGCTCCCTACATTGTGGTTCTCTTCCTGCTCTGCCCGATGATAGGTATCGCGATTCTCGCGACCGGAATGGTGATGCCGATCGTCGGAACCATTCTCCTCGGACTTGGAATTGGCGCCGAGATCGATCTGATGTCATTCATCATCAGTCGCTATTTCGGTATCCGCTTCTTTGGCGCCTTGCACGGGTTCATGTTTGCGCCGGTGTTGCTTGGCAATGCCGTAGGAGCAAGCATTCTCGGTTGGTGCTTCCAGCTGATGCACAGCTATTCGCTCGGCTTTGCGCTGTTCGAAGTATTCCTCGCGATCGCCTGTGTATTGATAATGACGCTCGGACACTATCGCTTCCCAGTCGTACGCGAAGCACCGCTGGGCGAACCTGTCAGAGTGGTGTGAGTTAGGCGGTTAGTAATGACCGGATAATTTCACGTCGGTTTGTTACTTCCTCGAGGGCATTTACGGGCTCGATGAATGCATCAGTACGCTTAGCATCTCCCTTGCATCCGTCAATCACCGCCGAAGACTCGCGCTGACTAGACACCTGCAATCTACGGAATTCCTTATCCAGTGGTTTCGAGGTAACTTATTCCGGAGGAGACCTGTAACCTAGAAGGAGGGGAAGCAAATGAAAACGCTCATTTCCCTGGGATTAGCTGGCGGATTTGCTTTTATATTGAGCAACACAACGGCTGCGCGTGCAGATGAGATTACTGTGCTCGCCTCGAGCGGGGTTAAAGCAGCCGTTGTTGAGCTTGCGCCGCAGTTCGAGAAAGAGACCGGGCATCGTCTCACCTTCACCTGGGGTGCATCCAACCTTCTGGTTAAACAGATCGAAGATGGAACGGCCTTCGACGTCGTGATTGTCAGTCCGGCATTGATCAAGAACCTGGTCCAGGAAGGCAAGGTGGTGGAAGGCTCAGCCGTTGATCTCGCTCGCATCGGAATGGGAGTCGCGGTGAAACAAGGTGCACCGAAGCCGGACATAAGTAGCGTTCAAGCGTTTAAAGAGACGCTGCTAAATGCAAAAGCGATTGCATACGCTAGCGCGGGGCTCAGCGGTCGTCAGTTTATGAGCATCGCGGTCAAACTGGGGATTGGCGAGCAAGTCCGCGCGAAGAGCAAGACCAACCCCGAGGGTGTAGCGGCTGAACTCGTTGCAAAGGGTGAGGCTGATACGGCAATCCAACTCATTACGGAACTGGCCTCGGTCTCAGGGATCGAGATCGTCGGTCCCCTGCCGCCAGATATCCAGAGCTACATCGTGCTAACTGGAGGCGTCGGCACCAATGCCAAGGACAAGGCGGCTGCGCAAGCGTTCATAAAATACCTAACTACACCCGCCGCAATTTCAGTCATCAAGGCCAAACGAATGGAGCCAGGCTGACGCCCCAGTAAACCGTGCGTGGACCAACGGGACAAATCACGTAAACCTAACTGTATGGGCTACAACGCACGCAACGACGAGATCCACGAAAACCTCGAACGGATGCGCTTGGAGCGCGAAGCGTACGAGGACTCGCTCGCCATTGTCCGACAATTCAACGCGCGTCTGTCCGCGAAGAAGACGGCTTGGTTCTGGCCGACAATCTCCGCTGCGCTCGCGTCGAAGCATCACTGGCTCATCATCGTGTGCGACGCCTGCGACACGGTGATCGACCTCGATCTGACCGTGAAGCGCCGCGATCCCGACGCGCCCATCCGCGTTGCACTCGACGACCTTCGGTGCCCGCGTTGCAATGGTTACGGTCGCACGCGGGTCGTCGCGCTCTCGCGCTATTCGTCAATTTGAGAACCGGACGAGATCAAATTAGCGATTGACACAAATCAAGATCGCTAAGTTGCACTTGTTTCTGCATCGCATCAGACATGGTGCGTCGCGAGACTTCTCCATTGCGCTATGACTAGTACTTCACCTTAAATCCCATATGAGGGCGCATGGAGGTTCATTCTCCACAACGCCCCAAGGAGGGGCCCGACGCGCGGTGATCGTACGTCGGGCTTCTTGTTGACTACCGTTGAACCAAATTGGCCTAGTTTCAAATTGCGAGTTGTTGATTTGCTACCAGTTCAAACTTAAGCAACGTTAATTGCGGTGCCGGGTTTCG
>Ga0207823_100082_pt1 | contig 11869 bp, 9 predicted proteins | sample LuqExpMetageno70_FD_187827 | JGI IMG/M metagenome (GOLD analysis project Ga0207823, IMG submission 187827) | Tropical forest soil microbial communities from Luquillo Experimental Forest, Puerto Rico - Sample 70 (SPAdes) | ecosystem: Environmental > Terrestrial > Soil > Tropical forest ... | reverse complement strand
CTTCTCTCGAATAATCTTTGCTTGGACTTCGTAGTTCACGCTGAGATTGGGATTTTCCCGTGCAGCCTTCTCCAACCGCGATTGCATTCGCGTATTCTTGCTACTAGCAGCCATGGTTCGCCTTGTTTCTGGCAGCCAAGGGCTGACCGGAGTCCGCTGCGACCTGTCCTTTCCGAAAATCATATCCGGACGTAATGATGATGCAGGCCGGACAGGATCGGGATGGCGACAATGACACCGGACCGCTGAACGGCCCGGCCCAGGGGCGTATCCTTGTTCAGCGCCAAGTGCGTGCGAACCTCATTGTAATAAGCCGTATAAGAAGAAAGGATTTGCCGCAGGTGCGCCTCGCCAAAGACCAGCACCCGGTCCAGGCACTCGCGACGCACGGTGCCAATCAGACGCTCCACATACGGATTTTGCCACGGCGATCCTGGCGAGATCGGTCGGTCGCGGATGCCCATGGCCCTCACCCGCGACCTAAAGACAGGTCCGTGACGGTCGTTGTCGCGCATCAGGTAGACCGGCGCTGATGACCAGGGGAAGGCCTCGGTGACCTGTCGGGCCAGCCACTCGGCCGTCGGATGTCGTGTTACCTCGAACCACAGCAGTTGCCGCCGACCGTGACCCAGCACCAGGAACGCGAACAATCGCTCAAAGGTCAGGGTCGGAACCACACACAGATCAATGGCAGCGATCGCCTGCGCGTGATTGCGCAGAAATGTCTTCCAGCTTTGCGAAGGCGTCCCACCCTGCACCATGTATTTTGAGACGGTCGACTGGGCGACCTCAAAGCCAAGCATCAGCAGTTCACCATGGATCCGCGATGCTCCCCACTCTGGGTTTTCCCTGCTCATCCGTCGGATGAGATCGCGCAGGCTGCGATCGATCTTTGGCCGCCCTGCCCTATTCCGGGATTTCCAGCGCCAGAACGCTTTGCAGCCCGCGCGGTGCCACCGACGAATGGTCTCCGGCTGAACGACCTGCGTCGCACCGAGCAGGCTCGGCCAGAGCCGGGTCATCCAGATTAGCAGCGCCCGGTCACTGCCGCGTAGCGAAAGACGCGGCGGCGCACGCCTCAAGGCGATGCTGAGTTGATGGCGAAGGAACAGGTTCTCGGCTTCAAGCCGGCACCACGACTTGAACAAGTCGACGATGAACATGCCGAGCGAGTACAGGACTGCGAGCATCGGCACCAATCATGCGATGATTCTGCCTCGCGACACGAATCTCAAGCCGGATGGAATTTTCGGAAAGGACAGGCACGAATTCTTCATCAAGAATCTTCTTGGCTCACGTCAGCGAAGCCTTGCCCGGCGTCTCCCGACGCCACCGCCTTGACCTTCACCGCGACCTTCATGGCGAGATGATCCGACGTCGACCCGTACCACGTGCCTTGCAGGGGGATCGCCTCGCGCGGGTGCGGCACGACTGCGACGCGAATGTGGTTCTGATTTCCCACGACGCCGCCGGATGGATCGAAGTCGACCCAGCCTGGGCCGGGAACGTAGACCTGGACCCAGGCGTGAGTGTTGCCGTCGGCAACATCTTCGTCGTCGTCATCGGCCAGATGCACGTATCCGGACACGAAGCGCGCGGCAATTCCGCGTGAGCGCAGTACCGCGATCATCAGCACAGCAAGGTCGCGACAACTCCCGCCGCCGAGATTAAGGGTACGCACCGGATCCTGAATTCCCTTTTGGTGTCGCGATATGTGCTTGAAGGTCCGCCTGATGGCCCGTGTCATGTCGACGAGCAATTCGTGCGTGTCGGCGGATCCGTCTCTGCGGAAGAAGATCGCGCTCCAGCCATCGAGTTCGCGGCGCGCGGAGGGCGGCAAAATGAAACGTTTGAGACCGGGCCAATCTTCCGCCGCGTAGGCAAACGGATAGGAGCGGGCAAAATCCTCGATATCGGTTGCGTGAAAGCCGGTCGGCGCATGGTCGAGACGAATGTTGCTGACAAAGCAAAGCTCGGTGGCGCGGTCGGCGAATTCGGCAGTCGCGACATGATTGCTGAAACTGTCCTGCGACCAGGCAATCTGCCTCGGCCTGGGCGTGATTTCGAGCTCGGTTTCGATTACCTTTTGATCCGCGTCGTCGCGCGGACGCAACATCATCCGGTGCGCGCCGAACGCGACCGGTTGACGATAGTGATATGTCGTAACGTGTGTAATGCTGAGAATCGGCATTGCCGTCCCATGATAATGGATGCGCTGGCGACATGCATTGCGACCGCATGCATCTCCACAACATGCAATTCTTGGGCCAAGTATTGTGCATGTTTTTGCCGCAATAGTGAGCGTCGATGAACGCACTGCCTGAAAAATTGCTGGCGGCGGACGAACCGGCGCCGGTCTCGGTTTGCAACGCCGACGGAAAATCGCCGTTCCTGCTGGTGGCCGATCACGCCGGTAAGATCATGCCGCGCGCGCTCGGCCGACTCAGCGTTCCCGAAACCGATTGCGAACGGCACATCGCCTGGGACATCGGCATTGGCGGCCTTGGCCGGCTTTTGGCCGACGCGCTCGACGCGACGCTGATGCTTCAAAACTATTCTCGCCTTGTCATCGACTGCAACCGCCCGTTGGACGCGGCGACGTCGATCCCGGAAATCAGCGAACACACCCCGATCCCGGGCAATAAGGACTTGAGCGAAGGTGCCAGGACCGCGCGCGCTTGCGAGATTTTCTGGCCCTATCACGAACGGATCGAAGCCGAGCTTGATCGTCGGCTGCAGACCGGCCGCGCGGCGGTCCTGATCGCACTGCACAGCTTTGCGCCTGTCTTCAAAGGCGCAGCGCGGCCCTGGCACGCCGGCGTGCTCTACAATCGGGATCCGCGCTTCGCCCACCGCCTGATGGCGCTGCTCAACGCGGAAAAGGGCCTCTTTGTCAGCGACAACGCGCCGGACATCGTGAGCGATGCGTTGGACTACACCATCCCGGTGCACGCCGAGCGCCGCGGCCTGCATCACGTGTTGATCGAGATTCGCCAGGACCTGATCGCCGACCAGAACGGACAGCGCGCATGGGCGCTTAAACTCGCGCGTTTGCTGCCGCTGGCGTACGACGGGCTATGAAAATGATGAGTGGCGCCCCACCCTTGCCAAACGTGCTTGGCCAAAAGTGCCATTGAATTCCAATGCTTATTTTCGAGATTGTCCCACCGATTTGGGTGGTTCCGCGATATGTCCATTCCTCCCTGATAAGCAGACATCAATCGGCATGGTCGCATGTCAGCTGTCTAAAACTTTACCTCGCAAAGTCCTCGAGACAAAGGTACTTAGACGGATTGACGCAGGGCAGCTCAATTGGCGGCCTCGTCAGTCAAATTGATCACACGTAGCTGCGCACGAACATCGGTCTCGGGTTATCGTTGATTGTGCCGTGTGCCAAATCGAAGCACGATATATTCCGAAACGGTGATCTCATGCGTATCCACATCGGTTGTGAGCTCGGCTTCGAATTTCCCCAGCCGACGCCGATGATATTAACGTTGAACGTGCACTTCTCGCGCGTCTCCGATTTGGAGCGTCCAGATTATCTGATAACGAGCCCTTCGGTTCCCATCGACGGCTATCGCGACAGCTTCGGAAACTGGTGCAGTCGGCTCGTTGCGCCCGCCGGCCGTTTCAGCCTCGGCACGGACACCATTGTTCGTGATTCAGGCATGCCCGATGCGATTGATCTGAACGCTCTGCAGCACAAAGTCCAGGACCTGCCGGCGGAAGTCATGCTGTTTCTGCTTGGCAGTCGTTACTGTGAGACCGATCATCTTGCCGATGAGGCTTGGCGCCTATTCGGACATACGCCGCCGGGCTGGCCACGGGTGCAGGCGATCTGCGACTTCGTCTGCAGCCACATCACCTTCGGTTACGAACATGCCTGCGCAACCAGAACTGCATTCGAGACATACGGAGAGCGCAGGGGCGTTTGCCGTGACTATGCGCATCTCGCCGTCACTTTTTGTCGTTGCTTGAACATCCCGTCGCGCTATTGCACCGGTTACCTTACCGATGTCGGCCTTCCGCCGCCCTACCCGCCTAATGATTTTGCAGCGTGGATCGACGTCTATCTCGGCGGCCGGTGGCATACATTCGACCCGCGCAACAACGCCCCCCGGATCGGACGTGTCCTCATCGCACGGGGCCGCGACGCCGCGGACGTCCCTCTAACGTATATCTTTGGACCCGGTAACTTGTCGGCGTTCCGCGTCTGGGCAGATCAAATGCTGTCGGAATGAATGCTCTGCCTTCCGACGCACCGCGGTCACACAGCAATCCGCAAGAGACTGGAACCCAGTTTTACCCTGACCGAATGAGCTGATGTAAGGCGTTCCCAGCAAGCTCAAAAAATAGGCGCCTATTCAGCTTTTTATCCTCGATGCCCAGTTGGTCGCCAAGCGTACTCGACCCCTGACGATTGCCGGCCCCCCGGCTTGTCCGACTGGTACAACCGCCTATTCGCCGCAACATTTCCCGGCGAGCGCAAATTGCCCTTTGAATTGAACCTGCGGTCGGTCAAGATTGGCACTCGCAATCAGATTGGTGGCCTTGGCGTCACCCCATTCCAGTCAGCCATGATAACAAGGCGGGACCCTGCCTCGCCTACCGGATTGAGATGGATGAGAAAGATCTTTTGCTATTCCGGTGATACTGAATGGACTGATGCGCTGTTCGAGGTAGCAAGAGGCGCTGATCTCTTCATCGCTGAATGCTACATGTTTGAGAAGGTCATTCGAGCGCATCTTTCCCTTTCAACACTGCGCGAGAAGCTACCGGCGATCGGCGCCAACCGTGTAATTCTGACGCATTTGAGCGACGATATGCTATCGCGCGCGCCTGCAGTCGAATTCGAGATGGCAACGGATGGAAAAGTAATTGCAATCTAAGTCTTGTCAGATGCAAACGCTTACATGCGCTCGCGCGTTTTCCTGTTACCTTGTCGCCTTGATGCGATGTGTAACGCTGCGGGTACCGGAAGTACGTCGCCACCAAAGCTGCCAATAACCTCTGGCTACAAATGGCCCTGCTGGGTGTGGTGGCAGTCGTCCTAATTACCTTGGCGGCCAAGTTTATTTGGTGACGCACAAAAGGCCGCCTCAAATTGGCGGCCTCTTTATTTTTGACGGTTCGGCGTATCGCGTTTTCGGCACGCGCACCGTAAATGGCTCCTGCACCAGAGGAACATGGTCGTGAGAGAGCCAACAACGCGTGTGAAAAAGGAGTAAGTCCTTAAGCAGATCGCTCCAGGCGTGACGCGAGTTGCGGTCCTTCGCGACCCCGCCATAACCGCTGGGATCGGACAGTTTGCCATCATCCAGTCGGTAGCACCATCGCTCGGTGTGGAGGTCAGCCCGATCAACATCAGCGACGCCACGGAGATCGAGCGCGGTATCTCGGACTTCGCGCGTGAAGCAAATGGCGGCCTGGTTGTCAGTGCGAGCGCAGTGGGGTTTATGCACCGTGAACTTATCGTCACGCTTGCGGTTTTTTGAATTGTCTTGGTGCCAAAAAAACAACGGCCCGCGTCCATCGGTCGCGCCGTCGAACAAATAAATAGATTTTACTCAAATGGCCGTAGGTACATTGACGTACATCAAGCTTGGGTCGGTCATATGGGAATTATGCCGTCTTGCACGCGAACATGCTGTGCCCGTCGTTATTCAACTTTAACCGAAGATCGCCTCATATTCGCTGCCGCGATTCTAAATTGGGCACAAGTCCTTCGATTTCCCGCGCAATTTTTTTCTCGTTTTGGATTGCGGGTCATTTTCGCGCGGTCTTGGGTCACGGCCACCCTTCGCGCTCGCGCGAAAGGATACTATGTTGAGATACCTAAGGCGCGCTCAAGTACAACCGCGGGAGGTGAGCGATGGACGTGCCGAGCAGGGAATTCGTGCTCGCGGGCAGCATTGAGGAGCTGAAAGCGAAGGGCCGGCTCGTTCTACACGGCAGCCATCGTCCGATCCTTGTCATCTACGACCGCGGGCGTGTCTTCGCTCTCGATAATCGTTGCCCGCACATGGGTTTCCCGCTCGAGCGGGGCAGCGTCGAGGACGGCATCTTGACCTGTCATTGGCACCACGCCCGGTTCGATCTTGAAAGCGGCTGCACCTTTGATCTGTGGGCGGACGACGTACCGATCTTCCCAGTCGAATTGCGGAATGGCCAAGTCTGGGTGAAGACCACGTTCGGTCATGCCGACACCGCCGCGCACTGGCGGCAGCGGCTTGCGGACGGGCTCGAACACGACCTCGGGCTCGTTATCGCCAAGGCCGTGCATGGTCAGCTCGCGGCCGACGTGCCGCGGGCCGACATCGTGCGGCAGGTGGCGCTGTTCGGGGCGGAGAACCGTGACGGCTGGGACGTGGGTCTCACGATCCTCACGGCGCTCGCCAATCTCCTGCCGGTGCTGCCAGAGGAGGATGTCTACCTCGCCCTGTTCCACGGTGCGCGCCGCGTGGCGGCGGACTGCGACGGCGAGGCACCGCGGCGGGAACGCGCGCCGCTTGGAAGCCGGCCGGACACGGCTACGCTCAAGCGCTGGCTGCGGCGTTGGACGATCGTGCGCCATCGCGAGGCGGCGGAGCGCACGTTGCTCACAGCGATCACGGCCAGGCTCTCACCCGAAGCGCTCGCCGACGCTCTAGTCGCGGCCGAGACCGAGCGAGTGTTTGCCGACTCTGGACATTCGCTCGACTTTATCAATAAGGCGTTCCAGTGCCTGGACTTGATCGGCTGGGAACATGCGGCGGTTCTGCTGCCGACTGTCGTAGGCCAGATGGTCGCGGCGCGTGGCGCCGACGAATCGACCGCTTGGCGCCAGCCTGTTGATCTTATTGCGCTGTGCGACAAAGCAGCCAGCCAACTGCCCGAATTGTTCGCTGTCGGCCGCGGTGCACATTGCTGGTCCGATCACGCGGCGCTCGCCCGAGAGCTGCTCGGTGACGATCCAGTCACGATCATTGATGCGCTCAAGGCAGCGATCCGGGCAGGCGCCGGCCCTAGTGATCTTGGTCGATCGCTGGCTTACGGGGCGGCGCTCCGGGTGGCGCGCTTCGGCAATGCCAATGAGCACACCGACTGGGAGACGGCGCACCACGTCTTCACCTACGCCAATGCGGTCCACCAGATGCTCAAGCGGATCGGGACTGCTCACACCGACGGTCACGTCACGGCCGTGCGCGCCGTCCTGCATGGAGCGATGGCTCTCTACCTTACTCGCTATCTCAATGTGCCGCCGGCGCGAATTCCGGGCGAGGACGGCGAGCAGCTCGACGATCTGCCCGCCGATGTTGAGGCAATCCGCGTAGCCTTACTCGGCGCCTTCGACCGCCAGCGACAGGTCGATCTCGCGGCCAGGCTCGTTGCGCGACATCTCAAGCTCGGCCATTCGCCGCAAGCGCTGATCGCCACGCTTGCGCGTGCAGTGTTACGCGAAGATGCGGGCTTTCATGCCTATCAGATGTTGGAGGCGGCAGTCCGGCAGTTCACTGTCTGGGGCGACACCGACGAAGGCCGGCACATCCTCATTGCGGCTGCCCGCTATCTTGCGGCTCATTCACCTACCGAACGCGCGGCGCTGCAGACGGCCGACATCGCTCGGCGACTGATGCGGGGCGGCGAACTGCATCAGGAGGCTGGGGCGTCGTTGAAGGCGGGCGGCGCATAATGATCGAGTAACGGGAAATAAGATGTCGTGGTGGCAATCTGAGCCTCATGCGGATCTCAGAGCGGCGCCCCGAAGTCTTTATCGGGGCGAGCGTCGGATCGACATCATCGAAATCATCGATCAGTGGTACGGACCGGATTATCGCTACGTCAAAGTCAGAGGGCATGACGGTAAAGTCAGAGGGCATGACGGTAGTGTGTGCATCCTCCGATTCGACGAAATCGGCGACCGATGGGAGCTAATCATGTTCTCGTCGGCGCGCGCCCAAGGGCTGGCAATGCGAGCGGCATGACCTGGCTCGTTCAGCCCAGCCTCGTCAATGAGCCGTTTTCCGATCCAGGGCTATTCATCGACTTCCGATTTTGGCCGTCGCGCCCTGCTGTTCGATCTTGGTGATTTGACGCCGCTCTCACCCGAGAGGGCGGTTCAGAGAAAAGCAATCGCCGCTAGGTCCGTCTGCCAATGTGGCGGAACTGCAGGCAGCGCGTGAGTTAGGGTCTATTAGATGATTGCTTCTGATCATTCTGGTTGCGTTGCTGTTCATCGCCTTTGACTTGCATCGTTTAGTTAGCAAGTAGACAGGGGACGGTTAAGTCATCGTCACGGTAATTTCCGCACCTGCCACTCGCTCAAAATCCCACTGGTTGTTCTTGTTTATGCGGTGTCACGCGGCTGCTCACGCAAACCCGAGACTTCGCCGCTGTTCGGTTCCAATCGGGCGGCAATCGCGTGTCAACGTGGTAATCTGCCCGGAGCGGCCGGAATCGCCGGAATCGGCTCGGTTTGTCCCGGAGCAGGACAAAACCCCGGCGTGGCCTGGCTATGCCGGGGTCATTATATGATGGTGGCCAGGCCGCGCGCTGGCGCGGCCTTGGGTGCTACGGTCCAGCAATACTGCTTGCCTCGGCAATGTCAGGACGTCGAATGCGAAAAAGACCTCCCCCGCCCATGGGACCGGCAGCCGCCGTCGCGTTCGGCGACGGATCGCCCCGCCTGGCGGACCATGACCGCAAGCGGAAGGGCGAGCCGGGCGGGCCCGGCACGGCGGTCATCACCAAGACCAAGCCGCAGACCAAGCGCCCGAGCCTGTACCGCGTTCTCATCCTCAACGACGACTACACGCCGATGGAGTTCGTCGTGCACCTGCTGGAACGCTTCTTCGGCAAGGATCACGAGGCCGCGACACGAATTATGTTGCATGTGCATCACCACGGCATCGGCGAATGCGGGGTCTATACATACGAGGTGGCGGAGACCAAAGTGACGCAGGTCATGGACTTCGCCCGCAAACATCAGCATCCTCTGCAATGCGTGATGGAAAAAAAGTGAGATTCAAGGGACGCCCAATTCAAATGAAAATGGGAATCTAATGCCAACGTTCTCGCGCGGCCTCGAGCAGTCGCTCCACCGGGCGCTCGTCATCGCCAATGAGCGGCACCATGAATATGCGACACTGGAGCACCTGCTGCTGGCGCTGATCGACGATCAGGACGCCTCGGCCGTCATGCGCGCCTGCAACGTCGACCTCGAAAAGCTGCGCCGCAGCCTGGTCGCCTATCTCGAATCGGAACTGGAGAACCTGATCACCGACGGCGCCGAGGATTCCAAGCCCACCGCTGGCTTCCAGCGCGTGATCCAACGCGCGGTCATCCACGTGCAATCCGCCGGCCGCGAAGAGGTCACCGGCGCCAACGTGCTGGTGGCAATCTTCGCCGAGCGCGAGAGCCACGCCGCCTATTTCCTGCAAGAGCAGGACATGACGCGCTACGATGCGATCAACTACATCAGCCACGGCATCGCCAAGCGGCCGGGCCTCACGGAGTCGCGCCCGGTGCGCGGCGTCGAGGAGGAGGCCGACACCAAGGGCAGCGACGAGCCGAAGAAGAAAGGCGACGCGCTTGACGCGTACTGTGTCAACCTCAACAAAAAGGCCAAGGACGGCAAGATCGATCCGCTGATCGGCCGAGACAGCGAAATCAACCGCACCATCCAAGTGCTTTGCCGCCGGCAGAAGAATAATCCGTTGTTCGTCGGCGATGCCGGCGTCGGCAAGACCGCGATCGCGGAAGGTCTGGCGCGCCGCATCGTGCATGGCGAGGTGCCGGATGTGCTTAAGGGCGCCACCATGTTCGCGCTCGACATGGGCGCGCTGCTCGCCGGCACCCGCTACCGCGGCGACTTCGAGGAGCGGCTCAAGCAGGTGATCAAGGAGATCGAGGCCTATCCGGGCGCGATCATGTTCATCGACGAGATCCACACCGTGATCGGCGCCGGCGCCACCTCGGGCGGCGCAATGGACGCATCCAATCTGCTCAAGCCCGCGCTCGCCTCGGGCACCATCCGCTGCATCGGCTCGACCACCTACAAGGAATACCGCCAGCATTTCGAGAAGGATCGCGCGCTGGTACGCCGGTTTCAGAAGATCGACGTCAACGAGCCGTCGGTTTCGGACGCCATCGAGATCATGAAGGGGCTCAAGCCCTATTTCGAGGAATATCACAAGCTCAAATACACCAACGAGGCGATCAAGGCGGCGGTCGAACTGTCGTCGCGCTACATCCACGACCGCAAGTTGCCCGACAAGGCGATCGACGTGATCGACGAGTCGGGCGCGGCGCAGATGCTGCTGCCCGAGAGCCGCCGCAAGAAGACCATCGGCATCAAGGAGATCGAAACCACTATCGCCACCATAGCGCGGATTCCGCCGAAGACCGTATCGAAGGACGATGCCGCGGTGCTCCGGCATCTCGAGCAGACCCTCAAGAGCGTGGTCTACGGCCAGGACAAGGCGATCGATGCGCTGTCGGCCTCGATCAAGCTGGCGCGCGCCGGCCTGCGCGAGCCGGAAAAGCCGATTGGCTGTTACCTGTTTTCCGGGCCGACCGGCGTCGGCAAGACCGAGGTTGCCAAGCAATTGGCCGTGGCGCTTGGCGTCGAGCTGATACGCTTTGACATGTCGGAATACATGGAGCGGCACACGGTATCGCGCCTGATCGGCGCGCCTCCCGGCTATGTCGGCTTCGACCAAGGCGGGCTGCTCACCGACGGCGTCGATCAGCATCCGCATTGCGTGCTACTACTCGATGAGATCGAGAAGGCGCATCCTGATCTGTTCAACGTGCTCCTCCAAATCATGGATCACGGCAAGTTGACCGATCACAACGGCAAGCAGGTCAATTTCCGCAATGTCATCCTGATCATGACCACCAATGCCGGCGCCGCCGATCTCGCCAAGCAAGCCTATGGCTTCACCCGCAGCAAGCGGGAGGGCGACGACCAAGAAGCGATCAGCAAGATGTTTGCGCCGGAATTCCGCAACCGGCTCGACGCCACCATCACCTTCGCGCACCTGTCGCAAGAGATCATTGCCAAGGTGGTCGAGAAGTTCGTGCTTCAGCTCGAAGCGCAGCTCGGCGACCGTAACGTCACCATCGAGCTGTCGGAAGAGGCCACGCGCTGGCTGATCGCCAACGGCTACGACGAATTGATGGGCGCCCGCCCGATGGCCCGCGTCATCCAGGAGCACATCAAAAAGCCGCTGGCCGACGAGGTGCTGTTCGGGCACCTGAAATCCGGCGGTCACGTCCGTGTCATCGTCACCAAGGACGAGAACGGCCGCGATAAGCTCGGCTTCGAATATCCCGACGGACCGATCACGCCGAAGCCGGAGAAGTTACCGGTGGCCGCGCAGCCCAAGGCCAAGCGCCGCTCGTCGCCGCGGTCGCGGCCGAAAGGCGACGGCCAGCGCGGGTCCGTGCCGAAGGTGCCCTTGATCAAGGCTTGAACCGTTCGGGCCCGCTTCAGGGGTTCCAGACAAACACAATCGCGGCGAAGGTCAGGCCGCGATCGTTCGCGGCTGCCTGTCCCTACGGTGCAATCCGCCCAGGATTGGCACGGCCAGAATGCGGCCATCGGTTTCTATGGAACGGGTTACCGGCGCATCCTTGTTCAGCGATAAGTGCGTTCGAGCTTGATTGTAGTAGTTCGCGTACGATTGAAGAACTTCGCGAAGGTGGCGTTCGCCAAATACAACAACATGGTCGTCCGGCCTTGTGCCGCGATCTGATTGATGCAGCAGCGCATCGCGGACCTCTCAATTTTTGTTCTTGGCTATCATGATGTCCCTCGCGGGACGATGGATGAGGTGAGATCGTATGTCCGCTTGGACCTACCGCTGCGAAGCCGCTTTCAGAC
>Ga0207823_100072_pt1 | contig 12689 bp, 14 predicted proteins | sample LuqExpMetageno70_FD_187827 | JGI IMG/M metagenome (GOLD analysis project Ga0207823, IMG submission 187827) | Tropical forest soil microbial communities from Luquillo Experimental Forest, Puerto Rico - Sample 70 (SPAdes) | ecosystem: Environmental > Terrestrial > Soil > Tropical forest ... | reverse complement strand
TAAACGCGATGCCAGTCGGGAACATGATCAGATAAACCACGACGTAGAGGGCGAGTGACCATGCGACATTGGCGCCGGTGAGCGACGGTGAGACAGAGTCGGCGGTGCGCAACAGACCGTAGACCGTCCAGGGTTGGCGGCCGACCTCGGTCGTAACCCAGCCCGCGATGACAGCGATGAAGCCGAGCGGCCCTGTCCATTGGCACAGCCGTAGAAACCAGGTCGTGTCCCACAGTCGCCCGCGCAGCCGCAGCACCTGCCCAACCACCACGATTATCAGCATGATGCACGCAATGCCGACCATGACCCGGAACGCGAAAAACGGTGGCCCGACCGGCGGGCGCTGATCCGCCGGCCATTCCTTCAAACCCTTAATTGCGCCGTCCCAGGAATGCGTGAGAATAATGCTGCCGAGGCGCGGTATCTCAATGGCGCCGTGCATCGTCGCCGCAGCGTCGTCGGGAATGCCGAACAAGGTCAGCGGCGTCGGCTGTGCGCTGTCATAGCGGCCTTCGATCGCGGCGAGCTTGGCCGGCTGATATTCCAGCGTATTGAGGCCGTGCTGGTCGCCAAAAAACATTTGCAGCGGCACCAAAAGGATGAGGAGATCGAGCGCCATGCGGATCATGATTCGCGCGCCGTCGGCAGCTCTGTCGCGGCGCAGAAGCCAAGCGCCGACACCCATCACCACGAAAGCAGTGGTGATGTAAAAGGCGGTGATGTTGTGCAGTAGTCGATATGGAAAAGACGGACTGAAAATGATCGCGGCCCAATCGGCAGGCTGGAAACGCCCGTCGACGATTGTGTAGCCTTGCGGCGTCTGCATCCACGAATTGGTCGCCAAAATCCAGAACGAAGACAGCAGCGTCCCGAACGCGACCATCAGCGCCGCAAAAAAATGCGCCCAGGTCGGGACTAGCCGACGTCCGAACAACAGAACGCCGAGAAACGAGGACTCGAGAAAAAAAGCCATGAGTCCCTCATACGCCATCAGCGGCGAGAGCACGTCAGCGGTCGCGTCGGTAAAGCGGCTCCAATTGGTGCCGAACTGGAAGGGCATGATGATGCCGGAGACCACGCCCATTCCGAAAGAAACGGCGAAGATCCTGGTCCAGAATCCAGAGATGCGAAACCAGAGTTCGCGGCCGGTGAAAAAATACAGGCCCTCGAGCACGGCAATGTAGGAAGCAAGCCCGATGGTAAAAGCCGGCAGCATTATGTGCCAGGCAATCACCCAAGCCCACTGCACGCGCGACAGCAGAACGGGATCGAGCATCATGGAATGATTAGTCTAGCATGCGGATGGGAAATGTCCGCCAGTATTGCGACTCGGGGCTGGGAACTAAATCAGAGTATGAGGGGAAGGCTCTAGCCCTCTTTATCATGCATACTTGGTTTGAATCTTTATCGTCTTACATAGAAGTGCCATTCGGTTGCCGCCTCGTCGAAGGCAGAAGGACGCCTGGGTGGATGAGCGTCTCGACGACGCTTGCTCGTCCGGCTTGCGCGGTTGGCGCTAAATCCGCCACGCGATCGGATAATTGACGATGGGGGTGAACTGGACACCGACCGCTTCCGCATCCCGTCGGGCGTCCACGATCATCTCCTTGAGGTTCCCCATCTGATTTGCGGCAGCATCACTTTCCCACAGGCTCACATGAACCATCGAGCCGCTGGGCGAAGCGGCTGCAAAATAGCCGTACAGCCCAGAAAGCTCCTTGATTTTTGGCGTGAGGTACACCCCAGTCTCCCGCGTCATTTTTTCCACTTCCGCAAAACGCTTTGGGTCGAAATTGCCGCGCGAAACACGAATGACACTTCTTGGCGTAACTATTGAATGCCATTTCTCGATCTCCTTCCACTTTTGCGACAGCGTGCTCAGCTCCCTTGCTCTAAGGTGCACCAAGCCGCCCCGGTCGCCCGACAGGGCCGGCCGATCCAATACGCGGACGCAGCTTCTCTTTGTTGCGCTGCGGAACGGTGGTTACAACTGGGCCTCACCTCGAAAATGAATTGATGATGGAATTTTACGACAATTAGCTAACTGGAGTAGGCGCTTTAATTTGATCCCGCTTCAGAAGGGCGGTAAAGCTTTCTACGTCGCTGATGATAGCGTCACCGGCAAAGCGCAAAGATTCCAGGGAGCGCGCCGCGGCTGCTTGATTTCCAACGCCGCATGCGTCGGCGATGACCACGGGGACGATGCCAAGATCGGCGGCGTGGCGGTCGGTCGGCTCTATGCCGACCTCCATGGCGATGCCCGCAATGGCGATCGACATTATTCCGACATCGCGTAGGGCAATGGCCAGGGGCGTTCCCTCGAAAGCTGACATCGTCAGCTTATCAAACACTACCTCATCGGCCTTCGGAGTCAGCTCCGGGACGATTTCGAAACCGGCAGTGTCACGTAGAAACCATGGAGACACATCCGCAGGTTCATCTTTGTGTTGCCAAGACATCGCTGTGCGGAGTTGCATCGCGCCCATCCACGCCTTGGGCAACGACATGTGCCGCGTGAACACGATGCGTATGCCTGCGGTCCGAGCGGCCTGTAACACCCGGATTACCTGTTGAACGATATGGCTGCCATCCTTGATCTGGCGAATGATTCCGACTTGCATATCGTAAACCAGAAGTGCCATGCGCCCTGGGTCGCATAGGTCCGGCAAGGAGATCGGGATTTCAATGTTGTTGAATTGTTTCATTGCTCCGCATACTTCGCGTTTTGGCTTGTTCGGTCAAACGGCGGCGCAACGTCGATGGACGGATCGAACAAGAATTCCAGCGGTAGTGGCGCGTCCAGTGCAATGAAGTCCCACTCAATAAGTCCAGTCTTGCTAAGCGGGAAATCGTCGGTAAAGCGTTTGGCTTCCTCTACGTTCTTGCACTCGAACACAATCACGACACCACCAACGTCGGCGCGCGCATAGTTTTCGCGAACAATGCCCGCTCTCCACAAGCGCCACACGTTGGACACTTCGTCACGCAAGTAGGGTCGCATTGTATCAAGGGTGACGCTAGGCTTAAAACTGTCGAAGGCAATGATTTTCACGGTCACTCCTCTTGTGAGTTTTTCAAGATTTAAATCAAACGTAGCCTGGGCATAAGGGATAATTCAACGCAGCAAATGGTGCGTCGCATCGGCGGCAGAGGCAAATGAGAGGATCACGCCGCGGCGCCAAGTGTCGTCATTGGCGACGAGATAGGCGGACAAGTTTTTTAAAACAATTCAAGAAGCGCCCTTCCCTGAGGCGGCGGTTCAAGCGGCGCCATTACCGGGCCGGTCGCACGCCTCCATGCGCCGATCGAGGAACCGGCGTTCCATCGGATTGCGCGCCAAGCCTTGTGCTGTTCTGAAGTGTTCACGCGCGGCATCCTCCCTGCCGCTGCGAAGCTCAAGCTCGCCTAGCGCCGCAGCATAGAATGGGTATGCGGAAAGGCGGTCGCGATCCTTTATCGCGGCAATTTCTTCTAGCCCGCGCTCGGGGCCGTCGCGCTGGGCGACCGCAATGGCACGATTGAGCGCGACGATCGGCGAGGGGCAGATCGTCATTAACGTGTCGTACAGCGAAACGATGGTCTGCCAATTCGTTTCCTCGGCCCGCGCGGCAGTCGAATAGATCGAAGCGATGGCAGCCTCGACATGGTATTCTGTAAGTTCGGGGCCGCTAGCAGAGAGCTCCATCAGCTTGAGGCCCTTAAGAACGAGATTTTGATCCCACAATGACCGGTCCTGATCGAAGAGCGAGATGAGGTTGCCCGACGCGTCGACCCGGCTGGGCAAGCGCGCCGCGTCAAAGCACATCAGCGCCGAAAGAGCGTAGCTCGACGGTGTGCCGCCGAGTGGGTGATCAAGGAGGATGACGCCAAGCCGTATGGCTTCATGGCAGAGCTCGGTGCGGACCGCGGTTTCGGGCGACGCTCCATGATAGCCCTCGTTAAACAGAAAATAGAGCGCGCGCTGGACAGCTGGAAGGCGTTTTGAGAACTCAGCCGGCGCCGTGACGTCAAAAAGCCTCTTTGACCCCGAAAAGATCTTCTTCGCCCTCGCGATGCGTTTCTCGATCGCCGCATGGCTGCTCACGAAGGCGCCGGCGATCTCATCGACACTGAAGCCGCACAGGATGTTAAGCATGAGAGCGACCTGCGCCTCCTCGGATAACCGGGGATGGCAGCAGGAGAACATCATGCGCAACAGGTCGTCTTTGATCGCGTTGGCTGCAAAGAGCTCTTCAACGACAGGGGCGAGCGTCCATTCACTTTCAAGAAGCCGCCCTAGTTCAGGGGCGAAAGTGCGGGCTGTGCGCTGGCGCCGCAGGACGTCAAGTGCCCGATTCTTCGCTGTGGCCATTAGCCACGCGGACGGGTTCTCGGGCACGCCGCGCATACGCCATACTTCCATAGCGCGGCAGAAGGCGTCTTGAACGACGTCCTCCGCCAGCGCGAGGTTGTGCACGCCGAAAACCCGAGTCAGCGCGGCGACCATTCGTCCCGCTTCACGCCGGAAAAGGTGGTCGCTGAGCTCCATTTACATGTTCAGAATTCGGATGGGGCGCACCTCAACGGAGCCCCCGACTTCCAGGATTGGACAGCCCTTGGAAAGCTCGACTGCCTGGGCGAGGTCCTTAGCCTCGATCAGCGTGTAGCCACCAACGACATCCTTGGCCTCGGCGTATGGGCCGTCGTGGACGCTCTTCTGATTGCCCTTAACGACCTTGCCGGTCCTCTCCAACGGATGTCCGGGGTCCTTGATGTGACCGCTGGCACCGAGCTCCTTAAACCAAGCGACCCATTTCTGCATCGTCTTTTGCATTTGTTCCGGGGATCCCGAGGGATCGCTCCCGCGATATAGAAATGTAAATTCACTCATTGTGTTGTCTCCTCGGTTGGCTTGACCAATCATACAACGTTTCAAGCTCGCTCGAACGGACAATTTTTCTGCCGCATAGGAGCGACGATGCAGCCGTATGACCGCGTCCATCGCAAGTGAGCCGAGCGCGTTTATCGCAAAGGAGGAGCGGCTATCAGGCTGCTATTGCGGCCGGTATGACGCATTGTGCAAGCGTCCTCTGCCAGGCCGGCAGTGATCGAAGCGCCCCATACCAACGTATGATCTGACCGTAGGGCTCAATTGGAAAATGAGCGAGATCTGCAAGATTCATCGCTGAACCAATAGAAAAATCGGCAAGAGTGAGCCGTTCGCCAGTGATGAACTTGTTACGCTTCAATTGGCCATCCAAAACTTTTGCTGCCCGGTGGAACAATTCCGCACCCTCGGCGACAGCGACCGGGTCAGGTTGGCCGCTTTTGGTGATAATTGGTTTGACCACGTTTTCGAAAATATATACCGCGCAGGTAGGATCCCAATGCGCGAGATCCCAGAATTGCCAGCGCGTCACGTCGAGGCGCGCCTTTTCGTCAACGGGCAATAGGCCGCTCTCCGGCTTTTTGCCCGCGAGATATTGTCCGATAGCATTTGATTCCCACAGGATATAATTACCGTCTTTAAGGACCGGCATGCGCATATTGGGGTTGAGCGCGGCGAACTCTGGCGACTTTTGCTCGCCCTTGATCAGGTCGATTGGCCGCAGCGTCCAGTCAAAACCTAAATAATTTGCAACTGCCATCACCTTGAAGGCACGCGGGCTTGGTGGAAAGACGTAAAGTTCGATAGTCATGTTTTGCTCCTACGCAAAAAGTTACAGTGGCAACTGCACTGTGATACTTAGGTCGCCTCGATTTCAGCCTTAAAGCGCTCCAGCATGCCGGGCCAACCGCTATCAACATGCTCGCGCATCGTTTCGCCTTGTTCGGGTCCCATCTGTTCGAACTTGCGATGCTCTAATTCCACGCGCGTGCCATTGATCCCATCTGGAATGAACTTCACTTCCACTTCGGAGCTAATTGTTGTATCGGGCTTCCATTTGCTATTGATATCCCACGTTATCACAAAACGCTGCGGCGGCTCCCAGACAATAATCCTGCCAACATTGGTTTGCGTGCCATCGTCTGCTAGTTCGTACCAGCGACCGCCAAGGCGTGTTTCCATGACGGCGGATTTCATCGGCAGTTTTCCGATACCCTTATCGCGTGGCCACCAACGCCCGAGTCCGGCTGTGAAGACTTCGAAGGCGCGAGCTGGTTCAGCATTAACGCGAATACTCTTACGCACCGGCGCGATCTTAATGGCGGCTGTCATTTGACTTTATCCCTCTGCGCTCCCTGTTCGACTTCGGTTTGAAACGCGGCAAGCGCCTCATCCCAGAATTGATCAAGCCATCGGCGCAACGCGCCGAGCCCATGGGGGTCTATGAAATAAATTCGACGTGTTCCCTCGGGACGGTCCGCGACCAAGCCCGCATCCTTGAGCGCCTTCAAATGCTGCGACACCGCTGGGCGGCTGACCGGCATGCCGCGTGCGATGGCACCTACGGGGCGCGGGCCAGACTTAAGCCGTTCAAATACGCGGCGCCGTGTCGGATCAGCCAAAGCAGCGAAAGCCTGTTCGTAAGCCATTGCTTACCGTAAGCATATGCTTACGGATTGTCAATAGCGGAATGGATTGAAAAGTCAGACGCGGTGCTCCGCCAACGGTGCCCAGCTTGATCGCTGCCCCGACCCGTCTCGAATTGCGGGCGGCGACCCAAGTCGCAACAGGCGCCTACGCATCGACTGGCGCCCACGCTCTCAGTTCTATTGGATTTTTGCATCGTCCATCAGCGAGGACTCTCACAATGGAGTAAATTGCCGCCGTGACCAGATACGTAATGCCGAAAATTAGCAGAGCCATTCAAACGAGGGGGAGATTGTGCAGCCAGTCGCTCATGCGTTCCCATTCTGTAACAAAGGGACCGACCAATTTTCATGCGAGATGGACAACTGTTTTACAGACTTAGCTTGTAAACAAATAGTGATCTGTGAAACACCTCACATCCCCATCACGCAAATCGAATTATATGTAGTCAACATCCATTTCTTGCCAAAGGCGAACCATGCCAAATCATCTGTGGACTTCCGCGTGCGCACTTGCGGCATTGGTCGCGGTGCAATCGACTGCGTCTTTTGCGCAGGATCCTACGATTGGGAATGCCACCGCCACCAAGAACAGAGTTGAAGGTCTTGTTGGATCTACGACACAAAGCATTTCGAAGGGCACAAGCGTTTATAACAACGAAGTCGTGCGTACCGGAGATGCTGCGGTCGCGGATCTACAATTCCTCGACGAAACGACGATGAGTATTGGGCCCATATCGGAAATCCGGCTGGATAAGTTCGTCTATGATCCCACCCGCTCATCGGGCAGCGTTGTTATTGAGGCGACACGTGGCGCGTTTCGATTTGTGACCGGCAAGCACGAGATGGTCTACCAGATCAAAACGCCCTCTGGGACACTTGGTATTCGCGGCTAGTTGAGCCTCCCCAAAGTTCTCGCTGCGTTGTTCGATCTCAAGCGCGCAAGGCTTAAGGCGATGCTGGGGCATACCCGCCGCAAGGACGGGTGCGCCTTCGCATTGCGTAAGATTTGTCCGATGGTATTCGCATGGGCAGGCGCGGAATGCATCGGCTGATCGTCATTGCGATGACGCTTCTCTTATCTGGCTTCGCTGGCGGTCAGGCCGCGGCGCAGGAGACGATCGGCGCGGTGAGTCGTATACAGGGAGAGGCGAGCGGAACGCGTGGCGGCGCCACACGAACGCTCAGCCTCAGCGCGTCCGTCTTCCTCAACGAGGTCGTGTCAACCGGTGAAGCGGCGCGGCTGGAAATCACTTTTACCGACAACACGCGGCTGACGCTCGGCGAGAAGGCGCAGCTGACGTTCGATAGGTACGTCTTCAATCCAGCCGCGGGCAGCGGAACGATCAAGTTCGGGGTGGTCGGCGCCTTCCGGTTTCTCTCCGGCCAGCTGTCGAAGCTGGCCCGCTCTGACGTCAGCGTGACGACGGCTGTCGCGACCCTTGGCATCCGCGGGACGGAATTCTGGGGCGGGCCGATCGACGATCAGGTGCTCGGCGTGTTCCTTATCGAAGGTGTGGTGAGCGTGTCGAACGCGGCGGGCGAGCAGATCCTGAGCCAGCCCGGCCAAGGCACCAACATCGCCACACCGGGCGCAGCACCCGGGCCCGTCACCTTTTGGCCGCAAGACAAGGTCAACCGCGCCATCGCGACCGTGACGTTCCAATAGCGGTCCGCTTTACCCTCGATTAGCGACCGCAAAAGATGGGGTCATCGTCGAGCTGCATAGCCGCTAGGGGCTGGCGCGCAGAACCTAAGATATTCAGCTTTCCACATCAACGCCGCATCATCGGGACCTGCGGCATCCTCTGTCGGAGCTCCAATCTGAGATTTCGAGCTTCAACGCTCGTGGATCACTGACCCGCACGAGTCGCTTCATATAGGAACCAAGTGCGGCGCTCGGCCTCGTCGATCCAAACCTCAAGCAGGCTTGCGGTAGCAACGTCGCTGTGCTCGTCGCATAGATCGTGGGTCTCACGCATGCGCGCCACCAGCTGCTTATTGTCGTCACGCAGTTCGGCGAGCATATCCATCGGCGTTACAAAATCCGCATCGTTGTCCTCGATGCGTTGTAGGCGACCGATGTGGCCGATCGAACGCAGCGTGGTGCCGCCAATCTTTCGCACCCGCTCGGCAATGGCGTCGGTCGTGGCGAAAATCTGATCGCCCTGCTCATCCAAGAGCAGATGGTAATCCCGGAAATGCGGACCCGACACGTGCCAATGGAAATTCTTCGTTTTTATGTACAGTCCAAACATATCCGCTAGCAGGATATTGAGCGCGCCAGCAAGGTCGCGTACGGCATTCGGCTTGAGGTCGGTGGGTGTTGCAAGCGGAGCTGTCCGCAGTACTTTGGCTTTTTGAGTGGTCATTTGTACTCTCCTGCTAAAGCATTTAGGTAGGCACATCAATGAGGTTGAACGTCGGATTTGCTTCTAACCACCTTATGTTACGACAAGGATGTGGCTGCGCAAGCGAGCATGTAAATGGGCGAAGATCGGACCTCGAAGCTTTGTGACGAAAGAATGAATTAGACCACGGAGCGGAATTGCTGAAGATGGGCAAATTTCAACGGACTGACGCTGCGCTCGCGCCGTTCATTGTCTTGTGTAGGAAGTCATGAACCACTTTCGTTCCACATGAATCACAGGATGGCCTGACCTCTGATAGCTGTGTTTACTGTCTGGTCGACGGGCCGCTGCTAGGAACGCAAAAAGAGGCGCTCAGCGGGCGGGCGCAGGGCGGAGGCGCATTGGCATCCGGCCGGCCGCAACTTGGTAAAGCGCTTAGTTCTGCGGTGCCATCCTTGCTACCGCCCGCGTTGACGACGTGATCGAATAGTTCCACGTTCAGCGCCTGCGAACCTGGAGACTGAAAAATGAAAGCGATTCGGGTTCATGAATTTGGTGGTCCTGAGGTCCTCAAGCTTGAGGAGGTGGCTACACCAAAACCTTCGGCAGGACAGGTGCTGGTGCGCATTCATGCGGCCGGGGTCAATCCCTATGACACCTACATGCGCGCAGGCACCTATGCCTTGAAGCCTCCGCTCCCCTACACTCCCGGATCGGATGGCGCCGGAGTGGTTGAAGCGGTTGGCGAGGGCGTCAAAAAAGTGAAGCGAGACGATCGCGTATACGTCGCGCGGACCCTCACCGGTGCATATGCGGAATACGCACTCGCGCTCGAAGAGCAAGTGCATCCGCTTCCCGCGAGAATTGATCTCAAGCAGGGCGCAGGAATCTGGGTTCCCTATGGAACCGCATATCATGCGCTGTATCACTCGGCGGAAGCGCACGCTTCCGAGACCTTACTAGTGCATGGCGCAAGTGGCGGTGTGGGCAACGCGGCCCTCCAAATCGGGCGCGCCATGGGTCTTAAGGTTCTTGGCACCGCCGGGACGCCGAAAGGCCTCGAACTGGCCAAGCAGCAAGGGGCGCATCAAGTTTTCGATCACCGCAAAGCTGGATATCAGGAAGAAATTCTGCAAGCGACCGGCAACCGCGGCGTGGACATCATTCTGGAAATGCTCGCCAACGTGAATCTCTCCAATGACACGAAACTTTTGGCTAACAATGGCCGCGTCATCGTGATCGGCAGTCGCGGCGAGGTCACCATCGATCCTCGTCAGCTGATGGCCCGCCGCGCTTCAATTCGCGGGTTTACGCTCTGGGCCATTACACCTGCCGAAGAAGCGGACATCCACGCCGGGCTCTTTGCAGGCCTCGAAAACGGTACTCTGCGCCCCATCGTTGGCAAGGAATTGCCACTCGCCGAAGCGGCGCGCGCACACAAGGAGATCCTTGAACCCGGATCGGTCGGCAAGATCGTGCTCATCTGTTGATCGATGAGCGGCATAGCTATGGAGCGGCGCGACAGTCGGACACAAGCACTCGCGGAGACAGGAGGCGTTGATGACACAAACGGTCGCAGACATGCTGGTCGGCACGCTCGAACGGATCGGTGTCAAGCATATTTTCGGACTGATCGGCGACTCGCTCAACCCGCTCGCCGATGCAGTCCGCCGCAGCAAAATCGAATGGGTCGGCGTGCGCCATGAGGAAGGCGCAGCGCTTGCCGCCGCCGGCCAGGCGAAGCTCACCGGCCAGCTTGCGGTCTGCTGCGGCACGACCGGGCCCGGTAGCACGCACCTTGTCGCCGGTCTTTACGAAGCGAGCGGTGACCATGCGCCGGTCCTGGCGCTCTCGGGCGACATGCCGCGAAAAATGCACGGTACCGACTTCATCCAGACTACGGAGCCTGATCTGCTGTTTCGCGACGTAGCGCTTTACACGGAAACCATTTCCTCGGCCGCCCAAGCGCCGGCAGTCATTCATCAGGCGATTGCGGCAGCCTACGCGGGACGTGGCGTCGCCCACCTGACGGTACCGCAAGATGTCTTTGAGACGAAGGCCGAGGGCGCCGTATCGAGCGTCGGGACCTTGAGGCCGCGGCCTGAAATCGTTCCGAGCGAGGAAGATCTCGCCGAAATCGCCCGCCGGATCGATGCAGCCGGTACCATTGTCGTCATGTGTGGCGCCGGCTGCCACGGCGCCGTCGAAGAACTGCGCTCCCTCTCGGACCGGCTTAAGGCACCGCTCGTTCATTCGGTCAAGGGCAAGGACATCATGCCGTACGACGATCCGCGCTGGATGGGCGGCGTCGGCATGATCGGCACTAAAGCCGTGTACCACGCGGTCATGCGCTGCGACCTGTTTGTTATGCTGGGCACCGACTATCCGTATTCGGAATTCCTTCCGCGCAACGGCGGCGTCATTCAAATCGACGATAGGGCGCGCGTGCTCGGACGCCGTGCCCCAACAGCGCTTGGTGTCGTCGGCTCGGTGCGGCCGACATTGAAGCTCCTCCTCGAACGGGTCAGCGCCAAGAGCGATGGCAAGTTCCGGGACCGGGTGATCAACGAGCGCCGCAAATGGGATGAGATGCTGGACCGGCAGGCCGATCCGACACGCAGCATGGATCGCATTCATCCGCAGGCCGTCGCACGGGCGGTCAGCGACCTCGCCAGGCGCGACGCAGTCTTCGTCTTCGACACTGGGCTCAATACTCTTTGGTCCGCCAACTGGATACGTCAAAGCGGATCGCAACGGATCATCGGCTCTTTCAACAATGCCGCGGTCGGAACTGCGCTCGGTCAGGCTAACGGCATCCAGGCACTCGACCGCTCGCGCCAGGTAATTGCGCTTTGCGGTGATGGCGGCTTCAACATGCTCATGTGCGAATTCCTAACTGCTGTGCATCACAAACTGCCCGTAAAGGTTATCGTCTATAACAATTCGTCTTTTGGACTGATCCCGCTGGAAGCTGAGGCCGTCGGCCTGCCCGCGTACAAGGAAGGAATCGAATTCCCCAATCCGGATTTCAGCGCGCTCGCGCCCGCTTGCGGCGGTCACGGATTTAGAGCGATGAAACCGGGTGAGCTGCACGCCGAGATCAACGGAGCACTCAAAGTCGACGGACCAGCAATCGTCGATTGCGTCGTGACGGCAAACGAGATGCCAAATTTCCCACATCTCGAACTTGATAAGCTCGGCAACTACGCCGTCGCAAAGATCAAGGAAGCCCTGCTCGCATGCACGGGACCGTGACTTTGCGCGCCCGAATCTCACATTGAAGCAGCCTAGCCGAAAGGATGGCCGAAAGCGCAAAGGTGACCGCCAAAAGCATGGCCGGTATCAGCCCGACTCCAACAACTGCAAACGTCGAGCCCGACCGCAAGCATAAGTATCCGACACCAATCGCTAAAAAGCGCTCGTTCAATCTTGATGGACGAACCAGCGATCTTTCCACGCTCCATTTCGCTTCTCATTGGATGATTGATCCGTTCGCCAATACCGAATGACAGGAGCCCCAGTCTCAACAGAAAGCGCTCATCTTCTCTACTCACGTTTAAAAAAATTGTTCCAAACCTGGTGCAATTGGACGATTGCCGGCTCGAGCGGCGGGACAAAGAGCCGCTCGCCCTCACGTCGAACGAGGCCAAAGCGATTGAGCGTCTCGAGTGCATTGGCAATCTTGAAATCAACATTGACCACAAAGTTTTTTGCGAGCCACGTCTCGACACGGCCTGCAACCTCGGTTGCCGTTGGCGCCACCTCCGCCCTGCGGATGAAGTGATATGCGAGCACCGCTTCCTTGCTCTCCTGGTCTTCGGCAGT
>Ga0207823_100068_pt1 | contig 12943 bp, 10 predicted proteins | sample LuqExpMetageno70_FD_187827 | JGI IMG/M metagenome (GOLD analysis project Ga0207823, IMG submission 187827) | Tropical forest soil microbial communities from Luquillo Experimental Forest, Puerto Rico - Sample 70 (SPAdes) | ecosystem: Environmental > Terrestrial > Soil > Tropical forest ... | reverse complement strand
GCTACAATGGCTGCAAGAGGCTGATTGATCTCATGCGCAATCGAGGCGGCCAGTTCGCCCATCATCGTCACGCGCGCCACACGTGCAAGCTCGGCCTGAGAGCGCTGCAGCGCATTCTGTGCATGGATGCGATCGGTGATATCCACGACGATAGCCGGAAAAAAAGCCGGAGTAGTCTCAGTAGCCGGCACAAAAGAGTTATAGACATTCACCCAGATGGTTTCCCCGTCCTTTCGGCGGTAACGTTTCTCGACATTATAGGCTTGTCGCCGACCAGCTAACAAACTTTCAACCAATTCTTTGGTAGCTTGTCGATCATCCTCATGAGTAAGATCGATCCATTGCATCTTACGGAGCTCGTCTTCGGTGTATCCAACCATCCGCTGAAATGCCGCGTTCGCGGTCGCAACGCACAAATTCTCGTCGCTCGTCGCAATCCCGACCGAAGAGGTCTCAAACACCGTCCGCCATCGCTCCTCGCTTGCACGCAGCGCCTGCTCGGCCCGCTTACGGTCATCAATATTGACAAAGATGCCTTGCAGCATTGGTGGCGTATCTGCAGCGGGTGGCACGTAGCTCGTGGTGACGTCCGCCCATAGCGCCGTGCCGTTCTTTTTTATGTAGCGTTTATCAACATGATATTCCTGGCGAGCGCCACTCGCAAACTCGGCAACAATCTTTTCTGTGGTATCTCGCTCATCGGGGTGCGTGATATGGATTGCTGTTAACTTCCTGAAGTCGTCGTCCGTGTAGCCGAGCATCCGCTGAAATGCGGAGTTCGTGGCAACATACCTGCCGGTCAAGTCCATGAGCGCCATGCCGGCAGACGAAGCCTCAAATAGCCGGCGCCACCGCTCCTCGTTCGCGCGTAGTGCATGTTCGGCGCGCTTACGCTCAGCAACCTCATCCGAAAGCGCCTCGTTCGCCTGCCTGAGTTCGGCTGTTCGATGTTCGACGGCAAGCTCGAGCCGGTCTCGTGCTAACCGCAGGGCGCTTTCGGTGCGATGTCGCCGAGTCGACAGCACATCAGCAGTCACCATGCATATAATAAATGCCAGCACGTTCGGGAGCCTTTCTCCCGTTACGGCCAGCAATTCGCCCGGGCTGCGGAAGAATAAATGCAGCGCCGCCAGCCCAAGAATAGTCGACACCCATCCGGGTCCCCTACCGCCGAACCAAACGCTTACGAATATAGCGACATAGAACGCAAAGAAGGTCGGGTTGCCCGTGATCTTGCGAACGAAAAAAGTTAAAACGAGTGCCGCGACAAACGCCGCAATCGCCAATCCGTATGCGAACACTATGGGCGATGCGGATCGGGCATCCATTCCCACACGAGGCTCCTCTGGAATAGCGGACGCCATTTTTTTCTCCATCAAAATGCGATCAATACCTGTTCCACCCAACTCGTTCCCAAAGCGACCAGCTGGCTTTCCATATTAATGCGAACACGCGATTGGCACCGCGATGCGGGGGTGACGAGCGTCATTCCTGCTCTGTCGTTGTAGGTCATGGTCCTCTCAGGCGAGGAGCATCCGCGCCTTGGGTGCGGTTTCGCTGCGATCGCGACCGTTGGGCTCACCCATCGGTCCCTTAGTGCACAGACAGCAGCGGACGGACTCCGTCTCTTGGGTGCCGCATAGAGCAATGCAAAAAACGGGCCTGAGTTCCCGCTCAAGTAGCTTACAACACGGCTCAAGGCATTTGGCCCGACCGTTTAGGCTGTTTGGGCCACGAATAGAACAAGCGCCCAGAACGGGTGGCGATCGGGGTACCCGCAAGGGCGACGGCAGCCCCACCCCCGCCACGTGTCGGCGAACAGCTTGAAAATATTACTCTATTCGAGCCGGTGGGACTGTTTTATCAATCCGCCTTCTCCAGGGCCTTAAGCGCGTCCTGGAGTACGTTGCGAACGTGCCTTGCATCGCTCGCATCGATCATGCCTGTATTAAAATAAAACTCGAGGCCGGTGAGATGTTCGCTGAAGACCTCAACGGTATTCCCTTTTGAATCAAGGACGCTTCGGATGGCGTATGGAACGACCTCGCGGCTAACGCCTTTCATTATAATTGGCGCCAGGGCTCGGGCGACAACGATGTCGCGGACCAACGCGTATGTTTCATAGCTGACCACAATATCTCCAGGCTCCGCAATCGATTGTAACCGGGCAGCAAGATTGGCTTCGGCGCCGATAATCGTATAATCCATTCGATCATTGCTACCGAAATTGCCAACGTTGCAAAATCCGGTGTTTATACCCATTCGAACACGGAATGGATCTTCAATTCCGATGCTACGCCACTCGGCGTTTAAGCCCGCAATCCGATGTTGCATCTCAATGGCCATGCGAAGACACGACTTGGCATCATCAACATCTCCCTTTGTTTCTGGGTCGCCAAAGAAGACAAGCATCGCGTCTCCAATGAATTTGTCGATGGTGCCACCGTGAGCAAGGGCGATTCTCGACATCTCCGTAAAATATGTGTTGAGGAGCTGCGTAATTTGCTCTGGTTGGAGACGTTCCGTGATGCCCGTAAAATCCTTTACGTCCGAGAAAAAGATCGTAAGCTTTTTTCTCTCAGTGTGAATGGCGACATCTTTTTGTCCGCTGAAAATACTTCTGTAGATCTGGGGCGATAGGTATCGAGAGATCTTCGTTGACAGTGAGTCCAGAAAATCGTTTTTTGCCTCGAGCTCGGCGTTCATGCCGCTGATCGTTGCTGCCTGTCGTTGTTGCAACACAATAAAAAGAGAGCCTACTGCGGCGGTGAGCACAAAATAAGCCAACAAGTATTTGAATGCGAACACATTGTTTCTGATTGGCTGAGCAATCGACACCTCTTGGATGCCCCGGACATCACCAACCTTCCAATCGGTTTTCGGACTCTCCGGATGCGAATTGTGACAATTAACGCAAGGTTGCTCCATGATTACCGGTGCAATCAGGCGAACGCCATCCGTGAAGAGCGAACTCGTTGATCGCGTGAGCTGCTGATTTGAATTTTGACGCAAGCGACCGAGTGCGTTAGTCTCGAATTCATCGAGCGCATGTGGTGCGCGATTTTTGAATGGATAATCCGACACAAACCGATATTTAATGTTTCGCTGTTGCTCGCCGATAACTTTACCCAGTTCAAGTGAAAGGGTGGCAGGAATTGGGATGGCGCCCGGGAAATCCTTATAGTTGTGTATCACCTTCGTGGTTCCGGGCGAGGCAAGGACGCGACCGACCACGTTGTTGGCATAATAATTACGGACGCTGCTGATTATTGAATTCACGTCACTAGCCTGACGATGCAAATTGGTCTCGACCAGATCGCTTAGGTCTAGCCAAACTGCGATTGGGAGACCAACAAGTAGCAGCACGACAAGCAGTATGAGCATGTAGCCCATTACGGCGCGACGCGGTCCTGTCATAATGAGATCCTGTGCAGCGCACCTGCTGGTTGGGAGGTCGATGTTCCTTAGTTAGAAAATTACGGTCAAGGTCCTGCGCGTCTTTAATTGTTTCCGGTTCAATCGATACGGATATATTTCCACTATCTCCCAGAGACCACCCAACTCAGGTATTGCAACAAGCAATCCCAACTTGGTGGCATCTGTGTCTATCCAAGCAGTTGTATGATAGGCGTTTCGCCTGAGGAGACATTGAGTTTTCATCTGAGGTCACCGTGAAGGCGTGTCGATCGAATGATCGAGCGGCCGTAGGGTTTAGCGCGGTGCTGAATCCTTCCCAGGTGCGTCTGAAAAGGTAAAACCGATTAACTTCGGACTGCGCTTGACTTCGCTTGGCAGGGTGAAGCGCATGAAACACGATCTGCCACGAAATCATCTGCATCTTGCGCCTGTGTATATTTTGATCGTAGGAACCGCTTCCACCACGCGTAAATGCTGCAAATGCGCTGAAGAGATTGGCTGGCAGCGCGCAGGGAGTCGATTGGGCTGAAGAAAATCCGCCTAGGAAAAATCACAGCAGATCTAAACTTTGGCTTAGAGACCCTTTCCTGGGGTGGCGGTTTTCGAACTCTTGTTACCGCGCTTTGACGTTTATAACCGGTGGCCGAGACCGCTCTCCTAATTGCGACCTGGAAAACCTGGGATGTAAGCGACAATCAGGTCTGGGGAACAACACCTTCCACGAGGATCAGATTACGACTGAGCGCGCGATCGCGAACTTCCAATGCCTTCGCATATTCTGAGGAGCGATACCAAATCCTTGCGGCGCTCATGCTAGGGAACTCTGCCACGATTATCGTTCTCGGTGTCCAATCGCCTTCCAACACCTCAATAGTTCCGCCACGAATAAGATAGCGACCGCCGTGGTCAACAATCGAAGCAGCGGCACGTGAGCGATAGATCTCGATCGCTTCCGCGTCTCTTATAGTCACGTCCGAAATAATATAGGCGGGCATGGAGTTCTCCTACGTCGGGCCAAACCAAATAGTCGTGGCTTGTAACAGCCAAACAGTAACGCTTCGTAACACAGACGGAAAATAGGTTGACCTATCCGCTTGCAATGCTCTCACCGGTGTCCCTGTATCGAGTGTATTCTCGAAAAACCTGAATCTCGAAAACCCTCCGTCCCTAAAATGTCCGCATTGGTCATTTTCGAACCGAGGTCAGTGAGGCGCGTCTGCCTCACCCCCGGAAGCGGACATCGGGCTGAATGTCTGCTTTATCCCGAAAGCGACCTAGAAGCGATGGCCGCACGGTAAGACCAAGCGCCTTGGCGGGGTCTTGCATGAATGCGGTCGCCGTCGAGGGAGATACAGTAGGTCATCGGCCACAACGAGCTTCGAGATTGGCAGTCTGCTCTGTTGCGCATGCGACCGGCGGTTGCCGATGGTGACGACAATGGAGGTTAGCCACGGCTGCGTCGGGTCAGCCAAGCCTTCATATATTTGTAGTAAGTGCCTTCTGCGTTGAGCACTGCCAGCAGGAAACCTTCGCGCCCGTCAAGGAAGCCAAGCTGCAGAAAATAGCAACGCATGAACGCCCAAACACCGTGGGTAATCCCCGATGAAAATTTCAACGGTTTTCCCGTCGCGGCAGTTTCCGCAGCGCCCGCTGTCGAATAGGAATCCATCTTGGCAATCGAATCCTGGATCCGGCGAATGGCGAAATGCGTAAGCGGTGTTGCCAGCCGCTTTACCTTGCCGTCGCAAATCACACGCGTATGCACAAGGTGGTCCGAAAAGCAGCCGCGCTCGCGACGAAACAGTCTCAACACGTAGTCTGGATACCAGCCGGAATGACGCATCCATCGGCCGCAAAAAAATGACAAACGCGGTATTTCAAAGCCTGCGGCGTCGCTGTCTTCCATTGCTTTCCTGATTTCCGCAGCAAGTGCCGGAGGAACGCGCTCGTCGGCATCGAGCAGCAGAACCCAATCACCGGTCACGTGCGACAATGCTATATTCTTTTGTCTGCCATGATTGGTCCACGGATGATGATAAACGGTTGCGCCGTGCTTCTCGGCAATGGCAACCGTATCGTCCTTGCTGCCGCCGTCGACCACAATTCGTTCGTCACAGAACTTCAAGCTGTCGACACAGTCCGCAATATTGGCGGCCTCGTTGCCGGTAATCGTGATCGAGCTCAGCGTCGGCATTTTCGGTTCTTAATCGAGCAAATTGGCTTCGGCACACGGTTTTAATCCATGCGTGCAAAAGTCGCAATTTAGCGGCCAGATATACGATTCATGCGTGCAGAAAGACTTACTCCGGGCAAAATAGATGCCCGCATCATCGCGTCATCGGACCGGCTTGCAGTAGCGAGTCGACACTGCCTGTGAGTTTGGCGTCTCCGAGACGAAACACAAAAACAGCTGATCCCCTTTCTGTAGGAATAGCCCCGGTCCAACTGGGCTCGTCACGGCGCCCACCGTGGCAAACTGCTTTGCGAGTAGCGATTGCACAGTTATCTGCTCGTCAGACATCGCTGTCCCCGAAAATGCACAAGTAACCATCGAAAGTGCTATCGCCTTGAGTAACTTCATGATCAACCCTCTTCGAGTTAGCTATGAGCTAGCCTTCAAATGATGCACTCGTAACTTTGGGGCCTTGATTCTTATCAAAGATCATCTTTTTGGCTTAGGTGGCATGTTGCTGTATTCGGGGGCGGGCGCGTTTTTCACACAGCCAAGACCCAGAGCGGACAATGATCGGACCCTTCCAATGTTGCTATTTAAACAGTTACGATCCCCCGAAATAAGGGACGAGTATGCCGCTCAATATTGGCTTTGTCATCTTTCCTGATCTAACGCAGCTGGATTTCACGGGTCCGCTACAGGTGCTCTCGCGGCTTCCTCAATCGGCGATCCACATTATCGCGAAATCAGCATCACCCGTCGCGAGTGATTGCGGGCTTAGTCTCTTGCCGACCCACACCTTTGCGAACTGTCCGCCTCTCGATTTGATCTGCATACCGGGGGGAAGCGAAGGTGTGTGTGGCATTATCAACGATCGTAAGACAATCGAATTCGTCCGTCAGCAGGCCGGTGCCGCAAAGTACATAACTGCTGTTTGCACCGGTACATTCGTTCTAGGTGTGGCAGGACTGCTAAAGGGGCGACGGGCAACAACGCACTGGGCCTATACTGATCTATTGCCTCTTGTGGGCGCCACATACGAAAAGGCCAGAGTCGTGAAAGATGGCAACGTGATTACCGGGGGTGGTGTAACCGCGGGGATCGATTTCGGCCTTAGCGTCGCCGCTGAAATCGCAGGCGAGACGACGGCGAGAAGAATTCAACTCGGCATAGAATATGACCCCGCGCCACCATTTGATTCCGGTCATCCGGACAAAGCGCCGACACTCAAGTCAGAGCTGCTATCTGTCCGCTACGACAAGTTCAGGGCTATGTACCGTGCGCGCATTGCACAAGCCGTACCGTTTTGAATGAGTTGGACTGACACCATCGAAGCGGCCGGATTACATGCCGATCCCGGCGCTTCCTACAAATGACTCTCGGCAATCAACGGAAGGGATCAATCATGTTTCAACGCAATGGCGTCGGATCGATCACGGATGTTACGATTGCGGAGCGTCAGCTATTAGTAGCTAAGAATGCCGCTACCGATGCCTACAGCACGGCCCTGTCGTCCGCGGCGACCCTTGCCCTGGCCGCAGGCATACTCGGATCCTCGCCTAACCACTGAATGACCAGATGAGCAAATGTAAGCGCAATCTTTGCAAGTGCTGAGAAGAAGCCAGTGAGAATCCCATGAACGCGTCTGTCATTTCGGCCCTATCCGGATTGTTGGGTGCTGCGATCGGCGGTTTTGCATCACTCTTAGCGTCGTGGATGACTCAGCGGGTGCAGGTGCGTGCGCAGTGGGTCGTACAGGACAGGCTCCATCGCCAAGACCTTTATAGGGAATTCATTGAGGAGGCGTCTAAATGCTATATTGACGCGCTCCAGCACGATAAAGGTGACATTCCGGCGCTTGTCACCCTTTACACTAAAATCCAACGAATGCGCATCCTGTCACCTCCGAACGTCGTCGCCGCTGCCGAACAGATCGGACACAAAATTCTCGATACATACTTGCAGCCGGACAAGACCTTCCTCGAACTCCGAGAAATGGTCCAGAGCAATTCAATCGACATCCTTCGTGATTTCACCGAAGCCTGTCGCCAAGAATTTGAATCGCTTCGTGCCAACCAGTTCTAGGAACGGCTGCACCGCTATTGAGAGAGCGAGAACGACCCAGTCAGATCCGTTTTGGGCAATGTCGGCTTTAGATCCCAAGTAGACATCAAATCCCCCTGAATTTCGATATTCGCTTTCACCTCAAAAGCGGCTTCTCGCTTCTGGACAACCGCGCAGTACACTAATTCGGTCGGCTGAGCGCTGCGATTACGAAATCAATCATCTGATCAAGCGTTGGACCGGGCTTGTTAGCGAATTCGGCGATCAATTGTGGATGAAAAAAACGAACCATCGCGGTACAGGTGCATATAGCCGCTACGCCGACGTCTTTGACATGGAACTCGCCGGAAGCCACGCCCGAAGCGATAACAGTTGCAATCATCCCTGTGATGCATTCCATGTGTGCTTTGCAGACATCCCAGTTCTCTTCCATTGCCACTGCGACCATTTCGTGCATTTTGGAATCGCCGACATAACGGTCAGAATTCATGCGGTGCACGGTCGCTAGCAGCTCGCGTAGCCGTTGGGCAGCGCCTCCACGCTTTGCGGCGATCAACTGCGAGGCGCCCTCGACTTGCCCCATCAGCCGGCGTGCCACGCCGGCATTGATCGACTTTTTCGAGTCAAAGAAACGATAAACGTTTGCCGGACTCATGTGCAGAGCTTTGGCGATGTCGGCCACAGTCGTCTTTTGGTAGCCGATGTCACGAAACAGCCGCTCGGCCGTGACCAGAATTCTCTCCCGCACATCTGTTTCAATGTGGTCAGTAACGTCGCTCATTCTGGCTCTTTCCCCTCGCCTCTCGTTATTCGGCCGCAACAGCAAACGGAGCTGCGGCCAATGGTTGCAGGTGCCCCGAGCTATCAGGCAATCCGACTGCTCCGCCGCCTTGCTCACCTAACCGCTTACGATACCACAAGGCATAGAGGCTAGGCAGGAACAGCAGGGTCAAAAACGTTGCGACGAACAGTCCGCCCATGATGGTAATGGCCATCGGCCCCCAAAACGCCGAACGCGAGAGAGGAATCATGGCGAGAATCGCCGCCATCGCTGTCAATACGACGGGCCGCGCCCGCCGCACAGTCGCTTCGACAATCGCCTCGCGGCGGCTCAGACCCTGGTCCACATCCGATTCGATCTGGTCGACGAGAATCACCGCGTTGCGCATGATCATGCCAGCGAGCGCGATTAGTCCAAGCAACGCTACGAAGCCAAATGGTTTATCAGCAACGTTAAGGCCCAACGAGGCTCCGATGATGCCGAGCGGCGCGGTCAGGAAAACCAGAATAAGCCGCGAAATGCTTTGCAGCTGGATCATCAGCAGGGTCAGCATGGCGGCTATCATCACTGGAAACAGGACAAAAATTGAAGCATTGCCCTTCTGCGATTCCTCGATGGCTCCGCCAATCTCGATCCGGTAGGCCGGCTCAAGACTATCGCGGATGGATTTTAGTTCGGGCCAGATGGCGTTGGTCACATCCGGCGGCTGGACGCCGTCTACGACGTCGGCGCGCACCGTAATCGCCATATCGCGGTTGATGCGCCAGAGGATCGGCTCCTCGTGCGAATATTCAACCTTTGCGATTTGTGACAGAGGCACAGCGACGCCGTTCCGCGAATAGATCGCCAGGTCGCCGATATGCGAGAGGTCGAGCCGCTCAGCGGGCACAGCGCGCGCCACGACTTCGACTTTCTCAATGCCGTCGCGCACCGTAGTAATGGGTACGCCCGAAAGCAGCATGCTTAGCGACTTAGAGATGTCCTGCGGGGTCATTCCCAATGCCCGCACGCGGTCCTGATCGACCACGAGTTTCAGGTACGGCGATTGCTCGTTCCAGTCGAGATGCGGATCGACCACCTGATTGTTGGCCCGCATTACCTCCCGCACCCGGTAGGCGATGTCGCGTACCTTTTTGGTGTCCGGACCGATGACGCGGAACTGCACCGGAAATCCGACCGGCGGACCGAAATTGAATCTGTCGACGCGCACGCGCGCTTCCGAAAGCGTGCCATCGGCGACAGCTTTTTCGATCCGTGCTTTGATTCGCTCGCGGGCCTCGACATCCTTCGACACGATCACGATTTCGGCGAACGATTCGTCCGGAAGCTGCGGGTTGAGCCCTAGCCAGAATCGCGGCGAGCCCCGCCCAATATAGGCCGTGTAGGTCGAAATATCCCGATCGTCCTTGAGCAAGGCCTCGGCCTTTCTCACCGACTCCAGCGTCGCGCCAAATGCTGTGCCCTCCGGGAGGCGGAGCTGAAAGAACAACTCCGGCCGCTCTGACAACGGGAAGAATTGCTGCTGCACGTGGCCAAAACCCACGATCGAAAGCACAAAAACACCGATTGTCGCTAGCACCACGACGACGCGCCGCTCGACACACCATTCGATCAAACGTCGCAGAATGCGATAAATCCGGGTTTCGTAGATGGCATGGGGGTCGTGCTTTGACCCGCGCTTCCGGAGATTTGAGAGCAGGTTCACGCCGATGTACGGGGTGAAAACGACAGCTACCAGCCACGAGGCCACCAAGGAGATGGCCACAACCCAGAAGATGCCGCCCGCATATTCACCGACCGAGGAATTTGCGAAGCCGATGGGCAGGAATCCGGCAGCTGTCACCAGGGTTCCGGTCAACATAGGGAAGGCGGTGGATTCCCAGGCAAACGATGCGGCCCGGATCCGGTCCCAGCCCTGCTCCATTTTCACGACCATCATCTCGACGGCGATTATGGCGTCATCGACAAGGAGGCCGAGAGCGATGATGAGCGCACCGAGCGTGATCCGGTGAAGGTCAAGGCCCATCGCATTCATGACGAGGAACACGATGGCAAGGACCAGTGGGACGGACAGCGCGACGACGATGCCGGTGCGCCAACCCAGTGCGAGGAAGCTGACGAACAGCACGATCGCCAACGCCTCGATGAAGGAATGCACAAACTCGCCAACCGCATTTTCGACTACGGCAGGTTGATCGGCGATCTGTTCAAGCTCGAATCCCCGAGGCACCGAGGCCATGAAGTCGGCAGTGGCGCTGCTAATCGCGGGACCGAGCTCAAGAATGTTGGCGCCCTTCGCCATTACAACTCCGATGCCGATAGCAGGTTTGCCTTCCTGCCGGACCTGAAAATCCGGCGGATCGACATAGCCGTGGCTCACGGCCGCAATGTCGCCCAAGCGAAACACACGTCCGTTCGCTTCAACCGGCGTCTCAGCGACAGCCTTGGCGCCATCGAGAGCGCCAGTCACGCGTAGTGGCACGCGCTGTGCTGATGTCTCCACAATACCGGCCGGCACCACCGCGTTCTGCCTGGCAAGCGACTGGAAAATTTGGTCAGTCGTGATGCCAAGCGTTGCGAGCTTGGCATTGGAAAACTCGACGAAGATCTTTTCATCCTGTGTGCCGTACAGGTTGACTTTGGTGACGTCCTTGACCTTCAGCAGGCGCTGGCGAAGAGCTTCGGCAACCTTCTTCATCTGCGCATAATCGGCGCCCTGGGCCGTGAGCATATAAAGGATCGAATCGACGTCGCCGTACTCGTCGTTGATCGACGGGCCAATGAGACCCGCAGGCAGATCGTCCTTGATGTCGATGATTTTCTTGCGCAGTTGATAGAACAACTCCGGCACTTCACGTGCCGGCGTATTGTCCTTGAACGCGACCTGCATCGCAGTAAAGGCCGGCTTAGTGTACGTCGTAACCTTATCGAAATAAGGCAACTCCTGGAGCTTCTTCTCGATCGGATCAGCGACCTGAGCCTGCATCTCGGCGGCAGTTGCACCTGGCCACATTGTGGTAACGACCGCCACTTTGATTGTGAATGACGGATCCTCGGCGCGCCCGAGGCTCCGATAGGAGAGTAGGCCTGCTGCCCCGAACATCACGATCAGGAAAAGGATTAGAGCGGGATGAGCGACAGCCCATGCTGAAAGATTGAAGCGATGCATGGTATCTTCCTTCGCGATCTAACTAATCCGCTTTCAGAAGGACAGCGACGAGACAACCCTGACCTTCTCGGCGGGGTTTAGTTTCTGGACACCAAGGGCAACGACATCTGCGCCCTCTGCTACGCCGCCGCTGATCAGTACATCATTGCGTTCGTAGGACTTCACGGCGACGCCCTTGAGGGTGATCGCTCCGGTCTTAGTGTCCACCACGTAAAGTGACGGGCCGCCACCCTGGTCGAATAGCGCCGAGAAGGGAAGCCGGGCGACGCGCCCGCTTGCCGCATCGGACAAAATCAACGTAGCTGTCATGCCAAGTTGCACCTCGTTGCCGGCGCCGGGCATCGAGAATTTAGCGAGATAGGTTCGCGTTGTAGGATCGGCCGACGGCGCGAGTTCACGAAGCTTTGCGGCATAGTGTTTGTCCGGCTCAGACCAGATTGAGACACGCGCTTCACCCGATTTGGCGCGCGCCAACAGCGTCTCGGGAATCGCGACCACGACCTCCTTTTCGGCAAGGCGCGCCACGCGAATGGCTGCTTGCCCAGCAGCGACGACCTGGCCGGGCTCAATGAAGGTTGCGGTGACGACTCCGGAAGCGTCAGCAACGAGCGTGGCGTAGGACAAACTATTTTTCGTCAACTCGACCGATCGTTCGGCACGGTTAAGCCGCGCCCGTGCTTCGTCGGCTGCGGCTTTGGCCTGGTCCAATTGCGCATCGGTTGACCAGCCCTTCTCTCGCAGTTCTTTGGTGCGGGTTTCTGCCGCGCCGGCTTGTGCGCGCACGCCTTTTGCCGCGCTAAGCTCGGCCTCGGCTTGTTCGGCTTGCAGATTTAGGTCGGCCTCGTCCAGAGTCGCCAGTGGCTGCCCGGCATCGACATGGCTGCCGACCTCAACCAGACGTTTCGAAACCTTGCCCGTCACTCGGAACCCCAGGTCACTCTCAATCCTCGGCCGGACTGTCCCAACAAAGGTGCGGTCGGCGACCTGGGGTTTGTAATGAACCGTAGTGACCAAGACTGGTCTTTCAGGTGTCGGCTGCTGGGCGGTGGTGGGGCCGCAAGCAGCCAATGCCACCAACACGGGCAATAGCAATACCGCCTTGTAAAACTTGGAGAAATCTGTCTGAGGGGCCATCTGAGATCCTCCACCAACTGATCTAATGTCTAACTAATGATAAATATTAACATTCGTCAATCATCATTTAGTTCATACTTTTGTGATGAGATGGACCGTCCTCAAAGTGTCTCGTTCCCCTCTTCCGGCCTGCGGCAAGAAAGGATGGCTCCATCGGAGCTCGCGTGAGCCGAAGGGACGCTCTTCCGGGTGGGGCAGCATCGCG
>Ga0207823_100067_pt1 | contig 13115 bp, 9 predicted proteins | sample LuqExpMetageno70_FD_187827 | JGI IMG/M metagenome (GOLD analysis project Ga0207823, IMG submission 187827) | Tropical forest soil microbial communities from Luquillo Experimental Forest, Puerto Rico - Sample 70 (SPAdes) | ecosystem: Environmental > Terrestrial > Soil > Tropical forest ... | reverse complement strand
CTTTGCCGGTGCGCTAGTGCTGCCGCCGTTCTATTACAAAGATGTGTCCGACGACGGATTGGTCGCCTATATCGACACCTTGGTGAAGGCGACTTCGACCAGGCCCATCCCCATCTACCTCTACCATTTCCCGGCCATGTCAGGCGTGCCGTGGCACGTGGCGCTGATCCGTCGGCTGCTCGACTCCTATGCCTTCCGCATGGCCGGATTGAAGGATTCATCCGGCGACATGGCCTACGCCCGTTCGGCCGCGGCGATCTCGAAGGACTTTGCCGTCTTCCCGTCCAACGAAGCGACGCTCCTCGAGGCGCGTGGCGGGGCCTTCGTGGGCTGCATCTCGGCCACCGCCAATTGCAACGCTGATCTGTGTGCGCGCGCTTGGCATAACGGTGACGAAACCGCACTGAAGGCAGCGGTGGCGATCCGCAAGCTGTTCGACGGTAAGGCGCTGGTGTCCGGAGTGAAGGCGCTGCTCGCTCATATACACGGCGACCTAGCGCTCGCTCGGGTGAAGCCGCCGCTCGTGCCGGTCTCTGCCGCCGACCGAGCCGCCTTGATCGCGGGGCACGATGCGGTGCGCGCCAAGCGGGTGGCATAAGCCCCGCTTATCACCGGGCGTTGACGCCTACACGGGGTCTTATTATAAGCCTCGCCGGTGGCGGCGAGATTGCTCGCCGCCCAAAGTTTTTTTGCACAGACCGGTTGCCGCTGCGGCATAGTCGACCGCAGACGCCGGTAGTAATGAGAGGCTCATGGCTAATACCAAGTCCGCCCGCAAGGCCACGCGCAAGAATGCGCGCCGGACCGTCATCAACAAAGCGCGCCGCTCGACCCTGCGCACGTCAGTCCGCAAAGTCGAGGAAGCGATTGCGAGCGGCGATCAGAACGCGGCCTTGGCGGCGTTCAAGCAGGCGGAACCGGTAATCATGCGTGCAGCCCAGCGCGGCATCGTGCACAAGAATAATGCCAGCCGCAAAGTTTCTCGGCTCGCCCATCGAATTGCCAAGCTCGCCAAGTAAACCGCGACTAAACCGCGACCGGTCGCCGCACCTGCAATATTTTGCTGCAAAAATTTCCGCGATTTGACCGATAAAGATATAAAGAGATCTATGACAAGTGCCGCCGGCACCGTTGCTAAAATGTCATCGCCGCGCCAAAAATTTCTGGGCGCTACGAAATTGCTTGACAAGTTTTCCGTCAACGCGCGCAACGGCCGTCACTACGCGTTTTTCGCTGCGGGTTACCTTAAACAATCGCGCGAAAATTTTTGCGTTCTGATAAGGACTTAAGATTAAAGCGCACGATGGTACCAAAGAATCGCCGGTTCACAAACTTTTCCGCTATCATCGCTAATGCAAAAATTTTGCCCATACTACCGCGCGCTACCGACGCCGCGCATCAGAAATTTTGCGCATCCATCAATATCTTAAAAACCAACTTATGCACAGGCGCGACGACGCGCGCGAAGGCAAGTTGAGCAAGCAGCATCGCGCTTTTGTGAATCTCGTTGCGGGTCAATTTCGCTTGTGTATTTGTTCTGCACGCGGTCGGAAATCTCCGGGCGCCATCAGTAAAAGGTCTTGTTACACATCAGCGGATGAGAAGGGTTGTTGATTGCCGTACGACAGTGGGGTTTGCGTCGCTTGATTTCGAGTAGATGAAGGCGTCTTGGGCTGCCCAGCCGTGCGGCAGCCCCAGCGGGCGAAACGCCCGACAAAAATGGGGGGCATCATGAGACTTGCGGTAAAAATCTCGACAAATTGCATGGGTTCCATTGAACCGCAGCCTTATGTGAATTCTCGCATCGCCATTCCCCGCCCCGGTCGAGTTTCTTGCGCGACACCTCCGCCCACGGGCTGAGGCGCAGCATCTCGACCCGCATTGACTGGTGCCGCCCGGCGTTAGCGCCCTGCGGTTCGAAAACCTCCCAGTCTCGTTCTCGAGTAAATGTTGCGTCTGTCTTCGGCGCGTCGGCGGCCTTCGCCGCCAAGCCGGGCAACTGAGTCCGTTGAAACTTCAAGCGGCAGAGAAACAATAAAATGTCGAACGTGGATCAGGAGGGCTGGGCTCGGGTGAAGGGGCGTCTGCGCGCCGAGGTCGGTGACGACGTCTATTCGAGCTGGTTTGCCCGCATGGACTTGGAGGCGATCGAGGACGGAACGGTCCGCTTGTCGGTGCCGACCCGTTTCCTCAAGAGCTGGATTCAATCGCATTATGCGGAGCGCGTGCTAGCCTGCTGGCAGGCAGAGCAGGCGCAGGTCGGCCGCATCGAGTTGATCGTGCGATCGGCGGTGCTGCGCTCGGCTATCGTCAGGCCGAAGGCGGAGATCGAGCGACGCGGCGAGACCGGCCACTTCGGCGCGAACGGCCATGCGCGGCCGCTGTCGGCCGGCGATGCCGGGGTGCATGAGGCGCTCGGCGGCTCGCCTCTCGACCCGCGGCTCACCTTCGACACCTTCATGGTCGGGCGCTCCAATACGCTAGCGCAGGCCGCCGCCAGGCAGGTGGCTGCCGCCAAGCGCGGCGACCCCGTGATGTTCAATCCGCTCTACATCCATGCGGGCGTGGGCCTCGGTAAGACGCACCTGCTCCAGGCCATCACCTGGGCCGGAAACGCAGCAGGCGAGCGTAAAGTTTTGTACCTGACTGCCGAGAAGTTCATGTACGGTTTTGTCTCGGCGCTGCGCACGCAGACGGCGCTCGCCTTCAAGGAGGCGCTCCGCGGGATCGGCGTGCTGGTGATCGACGACTTGCAATTCCTGCAGGGCAAGTCGACCCAGGCGGAGTTCTGTCACACGCTCAACGCCCTCATCGACGCTGGCCGCCAGGTAGTTATCGCCTCCGACCGTCCGCCCTCCGACCTAGAGAGTCTAGACGACCGCGTACGCTCGCGGCTTGCCGGCGGCCTGGTGGTGGAAATGGGTCCGCTCGGTGAGGAGCTGCGCTTCGAAATTCTCAAGGCACGGGTGATGGCGGCGCGCTCCCACCATCCGAGCTTCGATGTGCCGTTGACGGTACTAGGCTACATCGCGAAAACCGTCACCCATAACGGCCGCGACCTCGAAGGCGCGCTGAACCGCCTGCTCGCCCATAACAAGCTCACCGGTCATCCGGTCACGCTAGAGATGGCCGAGCGCGAGGTGCGCGACCTGATCCGCCCGCAGGAGCCTAAGCGGGTCAAGATCGAGGACATCCAGCGGGTGGTTGCGCGGCAGTACAATGTCAGCCGCTCCGATCTTTTGTCCTCACGCCGCACCGCCAATGTGGTGCGCCCGCGCCAGGTGGCGATGTACCTCGCCAAGACCCTGACACTGCGCTCCCTGCCGGAGATCGGCCGGCGTTTCGGCGGCCGCGACCACACCACCGTGCTGCACGCGGTGCGCAAGATCGAGGGCCTGGTGGGCAGCGACATGGCACTGGCCGAGGAAATCGAGATCCTGAAGCGACAGCTGCAGGAATAGAACCTCAACCCCACGCACTGCGACGCGGTGCCCGGCTTTTGCCGGGCATCCGCGTTTTCGAGCCCGGCAGCTGGCCGCCACCCCTGGGGAAAGCGGCGGCTGAAGCCCCCTTACCCTTGCGATTTTCGCGCCAGCGCGTCACCTTTGCCGTCCGGCCTCGCATTCCGCGAACCGCCGGCTTGCCGGTGCGCCCTGGTACCTGGGGCCTAAAGGCGCCGAAGCGGGTCTTCCCATGAAAGTGACTATCGAGCGTGCAGAACTACTGAAATCTTTGGGCCACGTGCACCGCGTGGTGGAACGTCGCAACACGATCCCGATCCTCGCCAACGTGCTGATCAAGGCCGACCGCGGCAAGCTCAGCATGAAGGCCACCGATCTTGACCTCGAAGTGGTCGACGGCGTCGGCGCCGAGGTAGCGGCCGGCGGCGCGACCACTGTGCCGGCGCATATGTTCTACGAGATCGTGCGCAAGCTGCCGGAGGGAACGCAGGTCGTAATCGAAGGCTCCGGCGACCGCGCAGTGCTGTCGCTGCGCGCGGGACGCTCGCGCTTTACCCTGCAAACGCTGCCGGAGAGCGATTTTCCCGATCTCGCCGCCGGCGAAATGACACATTCGTTCAAGATCGCCGCCGCCGACCTCAAGCGTCTGATCGACAAGACCCAGTTCGCGATCTCGACCGAAGAGACCCGCTATTACCTCAACGGCATCTATCTGCACACGGCAGGCAGCGCCAAGAACGCGACGTTGCGCGCCGTGGCGACCGACGGGCATCGCCTGGCGCAGGTCGAGTTACCGCTGCCACAAGGCGCCGCCGGTATCCCCGGCGTCATCGTGCCGCGCAAGACGGTTGCCGAACTGCAGCGCCTGATCGAGAACAGCAAGGACGAGGTGGCGGTCGAATTATCTGTCGGCAAGATCCGCTTCTCGATTGGCGACGTCGTGCTCACCTCCAAGCTGATCGACGGTACCTTCCCCGACTATGCACGGGTGATCCCGGCCAACAACGACAAGGTCCTCAGCGTCGACAAGAAGGATTTCGAGGCAGCCGTTGACCGCGTCTCCACGGTGTCGAGCGAGCGCGGCCGTGCCGTGAAGCTCTCGATCACCGGCGGCAGGCTGGTGTTGTCGGTGACCAATCCGGATTCCGGCAGCGCCACCGAGGAGTTGGAAGTCGAGTACGAGGCCGACCCGCTCGATATAGGCTTCAACTCACGCTACCTGCTCGATATTGCCGCCCAGATCGAGGGCGAAGTGGCGGTGCTCAAGCTTGCCGATCCTGGTTCGCCGACTTTGATCCAGGACAAGGAAGCCAAGGGCGCTCTTTATGTACTCATGCCTATGCGAGTATAAGGTACGGTAGTGCCCCGATAAGCCGCGCAAATAAGCGGCATTCGGGTTCCATGGAAACAGCTATGGAGTAATGCCTGGTGGGCTGGTTCGCCCATGCTGTTCAACGACGAACCGGAGGGACATTCATGAGCCTGTCAGAACAGATCCTGAAAAAGGAAGATCTGCGCGCAAGTCTATTTGGCGAGACGTGGCGGACCCTGATCCCTGAGGTTTTCCGCGATGTCCCGACTTACTATGACCAAGGGAATGCGGTTGCCTCGCTCGGAAGCTGTTCGCGCTGGAGCGCGACCTTCGCCAGGGCGATCTCCGAACACCTGCCCCGCGGCGCTACGGTGCTCGACGTCTGCTCCGGCACGCACGACATCCCGCTGCGCCTGCTGGCGATCGATCCGACGCTGCATATCGATGCGATTGACGGCAGCGCGCACATGACGGCCGAAGGCCAGCGCCGCGCCCGCGAACGCGGCCTGACCATCCACGCGCGGGTCTGCGACGCGCACGTGCTGCCGTTCCCCGACAATTCGTTCGACGCGGTGACCCTGCAGTTCGCGTCGCGCCATCTCGAGATCGCGCGCGCTCTCAGGGAAATCTGTCGCGTGCTCAAGCCAGGCGGTATCTTCTGCCACAATGATATGCTGCGCCCGTCTTCGCGCATCATCGAGGTACCTTACCTGATCTATTTACGCTTCTCGGTCTGGTTCACCGCTAAGCTGTTCGGCAGTTCGCCCGAGAGCCTAAAGTGCGTAGGCTACTTCGCCAACGCGATCCGGCATTTCTACACGCCGCAGGAGTTCAGCGAGCTGCTGTGCGGAATCGGTTTCGAAGAGATCGAAAACCGCAGCTTTCTCACCGGCGTCATGTCCTACCACATCACGCGCAAGCCGACTTGAGCCGAGCTACTAATGCCCGGCCGTGTGCCGGGCATTTGCGTTTCGATGACAAGGGCTGCCCCGGCGGTTACAAACGCCGGGTCATGACCGCTGCCTTCATCCGCCGCCTGACGCTCGTTAATTTCCGCAGCTATCACGCAGCGCAAATCCAGTTCGACCGCGCCGGCCCAGTGGTGTTGACCGGCGCCAATGGCGCCGGCAAGACCAACCTGATCGAGGCGATCTCGCTGCTCGCACCGGGGCGCGGCTTGCGACGCGTCCCGCTCGAGGAATTGGCGTTTTCTGAAGGCGACGGCACCTGGGCAGTGGCGGCGGAGATCGAAGGCATGCTGGGGCTCGCCACGCTCGGCACCGGCATCGATCCGTCGTCCGGCGAGAATTCCTCCTCCTTTCGCAAGTGTCGCATCGACCGTGAACCCGTTGCTTCGGTGGTCGCTTTCGCCGACCACCTGCGCGTCGTGTGGCTAACGCCCGCCATGGACTCGCTGTTTAACGGACCAGCCTCCGAGCGGCGGCGCTTCCTTGATCGACTGGTGCTGGCGGTCGACGCGCAGCATTCGAGCCGCGTCGCTGCGCTCGAACGCTCCCTGCGTTCGCGCAATCGGCTGCTGCAAGACGCGCAGTGCGACTCGCATTGGCTCGACGCGGTCGAGCACGAGACTGCGGAGATCGCGGTCGCGGTCGCGGCGGCGCGCGCAGAAACCGTCAACCGGCTTGCCGGCGCGCTCGCCGCCGCGCGCAAAAAAATGCCTGGATTTCCCGACGCCGAGGTCGCGCTTGACGGCTGGATGGAGAAGCTCCTGCCCCTCCACAACGCGACCGAGATCGAGGATCGCTACCGCGCCTTGCTGAAGGACAATCGCGGGCGCGACGCCGCCGCTGGCCGCACACTCGACGGCCCGCATTTGTCCGACCTGTGCGTGACCCACGCGGTCAAAGGCGTGGCCGCCGCCGGGGCTTCGACCGGCGAGCAGAAGGCGCTGCTCATCCGGCTGGTGCTCGCACATGCGAACCTGATCAAAGAGATGACAGGCTTCACCCCGCTGCTGCTGCTCGACGAGATCGTCGCCCATCTCGATCCGACGCGCCGTACTGCGCTCTGTGACGCGTTGGCGGGTCTCGACGCGCAGGTGTGGATGACCGGCGCGGACCCCGCGGCGTTTGGCGATATCGTCAGCCGCTCTCAGGTTTTCCTGGTGCGCTCAGGCAGCATCGAACCGGCGAAATGAACCGGAACTAGGCCCGGTTCCGTCGTAAGATCTTGAAGCGAGAAAGCCAGGAATAATCGCCACGGCAATGCCTTACCTCTCAATGATGGTGTCGAACATATCTCGGGATGTTGGCAATGTGCGTGAAGCACCGATGCGATAGAATGAGAGCGAAATTACATGCGTGCTTGACTGTCTGCGTACCGATTTCGATCGCATCGAATTGCTCGTCGCCACGCTCGGTTCATTCAGCCGGCCCGTCCCGACTTTTCAGCATCGCTATCGCGCGACCTCGCCAGCACAGGAGCTGACCTCAGCGCGACACACTTCGCCGAGCAGCCTACCGCCGACGTTCCGAGGCATCGGAATAGCGGCGCGACGCGTGCGGTCTGCGCCGCTACGATCGGACTGCCGCGCATCGACATACACCCACCATGCAGAGCGTTGGCTTCGATCGGGTCAACCTCGGTGCCGCGTCGGCGGGTGACATAGGCGGTGGCGAGGCCGAACAGCAAGCCCCCGATACAGGGAGTGAAGAATGCGTATAGAGGATTGAGCGAGACCTGGGCCGACAAGCGTTCGCCGGGGTCGAGACCGAAAAAAATGACGTGCATCAGAGCGACCAGCGCGCCCATCGCCGCGATCACCAGCCCAGCCAGAGCACCGGCCAGCAACGCGAGCACGATGATACTCGATTCACGCGCTCGCACTATGGCACGCAGGCGATGCGGAACTTCGAGCTGTTTGACCCAGGGCATGAAGAACGAAACTCAAGTCAGGCGGGCCTGGGGGCAAGCAACAATGCTTTAGCAATTCCTGCCCTTGGTGGCGGACGCGCGCGGCCCTGCAAATCCTAGCCGCGGAAGCGGTCTTGAATCGGTCGTACAATACGCGCCAAAAACAGCCATTTTTCAGACCCATCTAAGCCTTAAAAAACGCTTGTGAATCAATGTATTAAGGAGCGTGACTTTGTCCTGTACGAACCCCATATTTCGTGTCACACCAACTCACCAATCCGACTCATTTTTTTATCCGCTCAAGGGTGTCGCCGATGGCTGAATTGGCCAAGAAAATTGAATCTGACTACGGCGCAGAATCGATCAAGGTCCTCAAGGGCCTTGATGCCGTGCGTAAGCGCCCAGGCATGTATATCGGCGACACCGACGACGGCTCGGGCCTGCACCATATGGTCTACGAGGTCGTTGACAACGCCATCGACGAGGCGCTCGCCGGCTTCGCCAACGAGGTGATGGTGACGCTCAACCCGGACGGCTCATGCACCGTGCGTGACAACGGCCGCGGCATTCCAACCGACATTCACAAGAGCGAAGGCGTCTCGGCGGCCGAGGTCATCATGACCCAGCTTCACGCCGGTGGAAAATTTGACCAGAACGCCTACAAGGTGTCGGGCGGCCTTCACGGCGTCGGCGTCTCCGTGGTCAACGCACTATCGACCTGGCTCAAGTTGACCATCTGGCGCGACGGCCACGAGCACTTCATGGAATTCCGCGACGGCGTCGCGATAGCACCGCTCAAGGTGGCCGGCAACGCGCAGGGCAAGCGCGGCACGGAGGTGACCTTCCTGCCGTCAAATAAGATCTTCACCATGGTCGAGTTCGATTTCGCCACGCTCGGGCACCGGCTGCGCGAACTCGCCTTCCTTAATTCGGGCGTTAACATCGTGCTGTCCGACATGCGCCACGCGGTCGAGAAGCGGGAGGAGATGAAATACGAAGGTGGCGTCGAGGCCTTCGTGAAATATCTCGACCGCAACAAGACGCCGCTTATCCCGACCCCGATCATGATCAAGGCGGAGCGCGACGGCATCGGGATCGAATGCGCGCTGTGGTGGAACGATGCCTATCACGAGAGTGTACTCTGCTTCACCAACAACATCCCGCAGCGCGACGGCGGCACGCATCTTGCCGGCTTCCGCGGCGCGTTGACCCGGCAGATCACGCAATACGCCGATACCATCGGCACCTCGCGCAAGGAGAAGGTGGCGCTCACCGGCGACGACTGCCGCGAGGGCCTCACCGCCGTCCTGTCCTGTAAGGCACCCGATCCGAAGTTCTCGTCGCAGACCAAGGACAAGCTGGTCTCCTCGGAAGTGAGGCCGGTGGTCGAGAACGTGATCAACCAGGCCTTGCAGGACTGGTTCGAGATCCATCCGCAGGAAGCGAAAGTCATTGTCGGCAAGGTGGTGGAAGCTGCCGCCGCGCGCGAGGCCGCGCGCAAGGCGCGCGAATTGACTCGCCGCAAGGGTGCGCTCGACATCTCCTCATTGCCGGGCAAGCTCGCCGACTGTCAAGAGCGCGATCCGGCCAAGTCCGAACTGTTCATTGTCGAGGGGGACTCGGCCGGCGGCTCCGCCAAGCAGGGTCGCAACCGTGGATTCCAGGCGGTACTGCCGCTGCGCGGCAAGATCCTCAACGTCGAGCGCGCGCGTTTCGACAAGATGCTATCCAGCCAAGAGATAGGTACGCTGATCACGGCGCTCGGCACTGGCATCGGCAGCGACGAGTTCAACCCGGACAAGCTGCGCTACCATAAGATTATCATCATGACCGACGCCGACGTCGACGGCAGCCATATCCGCACGCTGCTGCTCACGTTCTTCTTCCGACAGATGGAGGAGCTGATCAAGCGTGGCCACATCTTCATTGCGCAACCGCCGCTCTATAAAGTCTCGCGCGGCAAATCCGAGCAGTATCTCAAGGACGAGCGCGCGCTCGAAGACTATTTGATTGTGACAGGTCTGGAGGATTCAGTTTTGCGACTTGCCTCCGGCGAGGAGCGCGCCGGCGACGACCTGCGCAGACTGGTCGAGGAGTCGCGGCAGATCCGCAATATCCTAAGCGGGCTGCACAGCCGCTATAATCGAAAGGTGATCGAGCAAGCAGCGATTGCCGGAGTGCTCACGCCCAGGGTCACCGACGATCCGAAGACGGGCGCGGCGGCGGCCGACTACATCGCCAAGCGACTCGATGCTCTCGAGGAGGAAACTGAACGTGGTTGGATGGGCTCATTCGACCAGAATGGCTTCCATTTCGAGCGCACCGTGCGCGGCGTCAAGGAAGTCGCGGTGATCGACCAAGCACTGCTCGGCTCCGCCGACGCGCGCAAGCTCGACGAATACGCCGCCACCTTGCAACAGGTCTATCCGCGTCCCACACCGCCGGCCATGTTGCGGCGCAAGGACGAGACAACGCCGATCCACGGTCCGGTCGGCCTGTTCGAGGCAGTCACCAATACCGGGCGCAAGGGGATCACCATGCAACGCTATAAAGGCCTAGGTGAGATGAACCCCGAGCAACTGTGGGAGACTACGCTCGACGTGAACGCACGTTCGCTGCTGCAAGTGCGCGTCAAGGAAATCGACGAGGCCAACGTACTGTTCGACCAGTTGATGGGCGACCTGGTCGAGCCGCGTCGGCAGTTTATCCAAGACAACGCGCTGGCCGCGAGCGTGGACGCTTGAGGCGTTACGACATCATCCCCGCGAGCTGATCGTCAGGCCGATCACAAGCGCGCCGATGAACCGCAGTAGGAAGATGCCAAAACCCACTTGGCGATGGTAGCGGAGGCTTTTCCCCGGTGAACCCGATCGCGATCAGCAGAAACACCACACTCCGCAGTATCGGCGTCTCCCGGGATTCGCCTGCTCTAACGGCCTAGCCGCTGCCCCGGTTCCACAGCGGCCGTTGCCCAGTGTCGGTTATCGCACGCGGATCGCGCAGGCCCCAGCGGCCGGCATCGACTCTGCTAAGAAAATCGCCGAGCGCCTGATTGAACAAATCCGGCTCCTCCAGATTCGCAGCGTGCCCGGTTTTCGGCATCACCAGCAAGCCGGATCCAGATAGCGCGGCCTTCAGAAAAAGGCTCGGTTCGATGCAGCGGTCGTCCTCGTCACCGACCACGATCAGCGCCGGGATCGTTAGCTTACGGATCGCATTCTCGAAATCATAGAGCGACGGCCGCGTGCCCTGAAAGCTGCGGGAGGTATGCGCCGAGCCGCGCGGGTCATGTTCGGCCAGATGCTTCGAAAATTCGGCAAAGCCGCGAGCATCCTTGATCGCGAACGGAATACGGCTCGGGCCCTGGCCATAGCTCTTCGCAACCGCCGCCGAACCTTCGCGCTCGAACTGATCGGCGAGCGCAAGCGAATTCTTGCGAAACGTTTCAGTGTACCAGCGTTCGCTGCCGGATCCGGTGCCAGCGAGCGTCATCGAGCGCACGCGCGTAGGATGATTGAGTGCGACCTGCAGCGTGGTATAGCCGCCCATAGACAGGCCTACAATGTGCGCACTGTCGATCTTGAGATTATCGAGCACGGCGACGCAGTCGCGCATGACGTGCTGGTACGAATATGTTTCAGCATCGTCCGGCACGTCTGACGGCGGATAGCCGCGCGCGGCATAGGCTATGCAGCGATAGCGCTTGCCGAACTCGCGCATCTCCGGCTCCCAGCTACGGTGGTCGCCGGCGAATTCATGCACGAACAGGAGCGACGTGCCCTGCCCCACTTCCTCGTAGTGGAGCCGCACCTTGTCGCATGTTATGGCGTGGGGCATGCGTGCACCGAAAATTTGTAACCAACAAGATTTCGCGCTGCGCTGCATAGTTGTCGAGAGCGCGGCTCCGCGACTTAGTGTCCCGGCAGCACCACGACTTTCGGCTTTTCCGGCAGGTTGGTTTTCGACACCAGCATCGAAGGCAGGGGAGCGATTTCTACCTCCCATTCCTGCCGCACGCGATCGAGGAATCGGTTGAGCGTGTAGGAGCTGAAATAATGCATCGGGATCATCAGCGGCGCCTTGAGCGCATGCAGCACCTCGATCATGCCGTCGAGATCGAGAGTGTAATTGCCGTCGACTGGCACCATCACCACGTCGATGCGGCCGATCTCGTTCAGCTGCTGCTGCGTGAGCGTGTGATGCAGGTGGCCGAGATGGGCGATACAGAGGTTCGCCACCTCGAAGAGGAAGATCGAATTGCCGTGCCGCTCGGTGCCGCCATCCCAGGTGCGGATGTTGGTCGGTACGTTGCGCACGCGCACATCCTTGTAAGTGAGGTCGATACGCACCGGCTTCTCGTCCTCGGCCCAGCCGCGCAGCACATATTTGATACCCGGATCAGGCGACAGGCTGTAATGCGTCGTGTGTGCGTGATTCATGGTGGCGATGTCCGGCAGTATCGGCGGGCGCACATAGTCATTGTAGTCGGTTGCGATGCGCACGAGTTGTGGGCTTTCGATCAGGAAGGTGGCGTGACCAATATAGCTGATACGCACCTGATCGGCGTTGAGCGTGGCTAGGCGAAACGCGGCAGGCTCGGCGAAAGGCAGGCGGCTCGCCACCAAGCCCGGGCAGCTCTGTGTCATTTCCGGCTTTGCCGCGGGCGAAGCCGCGCCCTGCGCCGAAGCTTGGCTCAGCGCCGCAAACAGCGCTGATGCCGCGGCGGCTTTCAACCAGGTCTCGAGCATGCATTCTCCCGCGGCAAACCGGAGCGGAAATCTGACATGGTTTGCGCTCCCCCGCCACATACCTCACGCACAAATGAAAAGCGGCGCCCATAAGGCCGCCGCTTTTTAAGCTTAGTTCGATGGCGTGCTCAGTGGTCGTACTAGCGCTCACGGATGGTGTCGCGCGTAGAAACGATGATGCCTTTCGACGTTTGCACCAACCAATGACCATCCTGCCGCCTGACCGACTGCACTGGGCCAAGCCCTGGCAGAACGGCCCCTATGGAGGCTTCGAAAACCTCGCCCCGGCCGGCCACGTAGACGTAGCCGTTGCGAATGCGCCAGATCGTCCAACCCGGCACGATCGTCGTAGGCAGCTCAGCAGCGGGCACGCGCTCCGGCGCCCGGCGCGGCAACGGCGTCCGCGTCGCAGCTTGCGGCGCGGCGGTCTGCGGCGCGGAGACCGAGTTGGTGATCTCGGCGGTCGCGTGTGCGAGGCGCTCGGAGATCTTGGCGAGATCGCTGTGCGCGGACTTGTTTGCCTGGTCGAGATTGGCCTTGAGCGCGGTGATTTCCTGGCCGAGGCGGGCGATTGACTGCTGCATCGCCTTATTCTCCTCGATCAGGGCAGTGTCAGTGGGTTGCCTGGAGAAGCCGACGCTCGCCAGTGCCCCGAAGGTCGCGCCGATTGCTGCGACGAGAGTCAGCGAGGTGGCGAGAATGGCGTACCGCTTGTGGCGG
>Ga0207823_100061_pt1 | contig 13709 bp, 14 predicted proteins | sample LuqExpMetageno70_FD_187827 | JGI IMG/M metagenome (GOLD analysis project Ga0207823, IMG submission 187827) | Tropical forest soil microbial communities from Luquillo Experimental Forest, Puerto Rico - Sample 70 (SPAdes) | ecosystem: Environmental > Terrestrial > Soil > Tropical forest ... | reverse complement strand
CGCGCGCCGAGATCCGCTGACTCTTAATCAGCGGGTCCCAGGTTCGAGCCCTGGTGCGCCCACCATTACCAGCATCGGGGTCACCGAGAGGTCGGGTTGGCCGGACGATGCATTGAAGGAAAATAACCGGAGCCCTGCATGGTGCTTCCCACCACTGGAAAAACGATTTGAGTTCCCCCTCGGCTGTCTAAAATCGTTTGCGCCAATTCAAGACTCCAATGAGATCCCGCTCCTCGAGCGTGGCACCAACGAGGATGTACGCAGTCGTGACCACCGCGAACAGAAGATGGCCCACGGTCATGGTTGGTGTCGCCCAGAATGCAATGATGAAACCGAGATAAAGCGGGTGCCGCACGAATTTGTAGAATAGCGGTGCGCGAAAGCGAAGCGCCGCCATAGGTTGTCCAACAAGGTTATTTGCCACCTGTTGCAGCCCAAACAGCTCGAAATGCTTGATCAAGAACGTGCTGGTCAAGGCAACGGTCCAGCCGACGAATGACAGGATCGTCACCGACATTGTGAGCCTGGGATTCGCCATGTGCCACACGATGGTCGGCATCGGGCGCCACTGCCATAGCAACAACGCTACGGCTAAGCTGGCCAACAGCACATACGTCGCCCGCTCAACTGAAGCAGGGATAAATTGGGTCCCGTTTGGTCAAAAAATTGAAACCGCAGGAAAGACGGGGATTTGCGAAGCGCTGATCTCTTCGCAATGTCGCGTTGGCTTGATTCAGATCATGGCGCTCAGCGGAAAAACTGGAAGAAAGGCCCGTCAGTTATTTTACGGCGGCGACGCTTATGAGTTGTTCGGCAATCGGACCAGGCGTCCAATCCTCACCGGGCAAAAGAGTAACTTTTACACCGCTGATGAGCCCGAGTTGTAGGGTCGGATCGAAATAACGCATACTCCGTTCGTTAAGATCAATTACGCGACCAGGTTTAAGCGGTCCGATATCATTGATCTTGACAATGGCTTTCCTTTCGTCGCTCTCAACAAGCGCGTAGGTGGGGTGGTAGTTTTTGCCGTAGCGGACGCCCCCGAACTGCTCACGTAAGTCGATCTGGATCGCCGCAGTCCACGCGGCTGGGTCATATAACTCGCCGGAGGCGGTTTGCACGTCATCCGATTTATGTTTGGTGCGGTATGGGTTATACATCGAAGCCGTGCCAACAATCGTAGCACGCATCGGTGCGGCATGATCCGGGAATCGAATCGGCGTTGCGCCGGGCAGACTGTCCGGCATCGGGCGAAGCAGCGCGCTCTCCAACCGCTCTCGCTCCTGCGCACGCTGGCCCATATAAGGATAAAAAGAGCTGCCAGCAGTCACCGTCAGGACCGCGATCGTGCTGAACGTGAGCGATATCGCTATGGCGCGCGCACGCCACCCCATCATTGCCGCGCCGCCGCCGAGCAGCGCCGAGCCCAGCGTGAAAAGCTGCGAGATGCGCGTAAAGGAGCCGACGACAAGCTCGGGGGATGGAATGGAAAGACCGAAGCTCCGCCGAAAGCCCCGAGTAACGGCGGAGAGAATCTTAACCAGCAGCCCACAAACTTGGTTAACAGCACGACTGACGAAAACCATAATGCGCACTACCTCGCATTGTGGCTCTGTCTACTCCGTACGAACTGCCTCCCAGCAGCGGGGCTGTCCCGTCGACATTTAATGATTTTTAACTTTCGCCCCGCTCGCTAATAACCATACCGGCACGATCGATGGAAAAAAAATTAATGATTTCTAATCAAGTATTACGATTTATGGTTAACTGTGGGCGCCTTTCGCCAGATCAGCCCAGCTGTGTGTACCGAAAACCTTATCCGCATTGTTTGACTGAGAGAATCGCCTAACGTCATCTCACAATGTTGGTGCTGTTCTGCCTCGTTTCCACTTTGATCTTGCCATTCAAGTCGAAGAGCCGGCTTGAGGCGGAAAACGTCGCGCTTCGACATCAGGTGATGGTGTTGCGGCGTCAGGTTGGGGGCCGGGTTCATCTCACGAACCTCGATCGGCTATTCCTGGTCCAGCTTTACCATTGGTTTCCGTCGATCCGGCGCGTGCTCGCTATCATTCGGCCAGAGACCGTCGTTCGTTGGCATCGGGCCGGCTTTCGCTGCTATTGGCGTTGGAAGTCGCGCTCTCGGGGAGGGCGGCGCTGATCGCTGCGGAGCTGCGCGCATTGATCCGGCGAATGAATGTCGCGAACCCGCTGTGGGGAGCGCCGCGCATTCACGGCGAGCTTCTTAAGCTTGGCTTTGACGTCGCCCAGTCGACGGTGGCCAAATACATGGCCAAGCGGCATGGACCGCCAAGTCAGGGATGGCACACCTTCCTGCGCAACCACGCGCCGGACATTGCTGCCATGGACTTGTTCGTTGTCCCGAGCATTGGTTTCAACTTGCTCTATACCCTCATCATCGTCAGGCTGGACCGGAGACAGCTCATCTGGATCAACGTTACACAGCATCCAACGGCCGAATGGATCGCACGCCAGCTGACTGAGGCATTCCCGTGGCATGAAGCACCACGCTATCTCGTCCGGGATCGCGATCGCGTCTATGGCGACGTCGCGATGCGCCGAATTCGCGCTATGGGCATCCGCGACAAGCCCATCGCACCAGCCTCGCCTTGGCAGAACGGTTTTGCCGAACGGTTGATCGGATCAATCCGGCGTGAATGCCTCGATCATCTCGTCATCTTAGGTGAGGCTCATTTACGTCGGATTCTGGGAACTTATGCCTGCTATTACAACAACGTCAAAACGCACCGGTCATTGGACAAAGATGCGCCGGCCTTTCGTCCCATTCAACGGATTGGGAACATCACGTCACAAGCGATCCTCGGTGGGCTTCATCACTGTTACGTTCGGATTTAGGTTTTCGGTACACACAGGCAAACCAAAGGAGCCACCCCCTGGGCATCTGCGCCCGCCTACCTGGTACGCGACAATGACCGCGCCTATGGGCATGTCTTCACCGAAAGGGTCCGGGCGATGGGTATCCGCGACCCCCGATCTCTCCTAGATCGCCATGCCAAAATGGCATTGTCGAACGTCTGATCGGTACGCTGCGTCGCGAGTGCCTTGATCATGTAGTTGTTTGTGGCGAGGCGCACCTGCGACGAATTCTTTCCGCCTATGCGACGTATTACAATCAAACGCGCACGCATCTGGCTTTGAACAAAAATGCGCCGTTACAACGGACGGTCCAACGGCTCGGGCTGGCCGGCCTGCATCACAAATACGTCCGTATTTAAATTTCGGAAGGGACAGGTAGACTGCAGCTATGGAAATGCAACACGTCAGATATTTCCTGGCGACGGCCAGTGAGCTGAATTTCACCAGGGCTGCCGAAAGGTGCAATGTGACGCAGCCGTCGCTCACTCGCGCCATTAGACACCTCGAAGACGAGCTCGGCGGCGACCTATTTCGGCGCGAGCGTCCGCAAGCTCAGCTGACCGAGCTTGGCCAGCGCATGCATCCGATGCTAAAGCAATGCTACGAGAGTGCGCTCGGAGTGAGATCGCTTGCTGCTGCCATAAATAGTGGTGAAATTGGTTCGCTCAAGCTCGCCTTGTCGCGCACGATCAATCTTGACCTGCTAACGCCGCATTTCGCCGAGCTTAGTCGTCTGTTCAAACGGATAGAGGTGAAATTGCTACGCGGCACTTCGCCTGAGATTGTCGGGCTGCTCAAGTCAGGCGAGGCCGATCTGGCTATTGCCGCTGAGCTTGAGGGATGGGAGCGCCTCGATCGCTGGGCTCTTTTTACCGAGGAATTCGGGTTGATGCTCAACTCCAAGCATCCGCTTGCATCACGTTCCGATATTGACATCGATGCGTTGCGACGAGAGCGCTGGCTGCGACGTATTTATTGTGAGCACTTCGAGCAGGCCATGTCGTTGATTCAGAGCCATGACCTCGACGTCGATCAGGGCTACGAGCTGACCTCAGAAAGCGATCTGATCACTTTGCTTGAAGCTGATTTGGGCATTGCGTTTGCCCCTCGCAGCACTTCGTGCCCTGAAACGCTGAAGCTATTACCAGTAAAAGGCCTGGAGCTCCGACGCACAATCTATCTCTATGGTGTAGCCGGCCGCCAACGCACTGCGGCGGCATCCGCAGTGCTGAAGATGTTGCGTGCGGCCGATTGGAACTAGATTTAGGGCTTAGCGTGCGCTTCGCAGCGCAGCAAGCATGTTCTCAACCGCCATGCGCTTGCGATAGTCCGGATCGACAAAGCGCGCCTTGACCCTTCTATCCTGGTCCACGACAAAGGTAGCCGGGATGGGAAGCAACCAGGAGGTATTGCCTTGATAATTCGGAATATCCCAACCGGCCGCTGAAATCATCCGCTCCATTTCCATACCGACCCAAAACACCAGATTCAAGGAAAGTGCGTAACCATTGTCCATATCTGTTAGAATTGGAAATCGGGCCTTAGATTCATTTTTGAATTCTTCAGTAAATTGTTGACGGTCGGGCATGATCGCGACGATCTGACAGCCCTCGCGCTCCACTTCTTTCTGCGCCTGCGCCAAGACGTTGGTGTTTAGACGGCAATAAGGACACCAATGCCCGCGGTGGAACGTGACGGCGACAGGTCCTTTGCTCAGCAGTTCGTTAAGGCTGACGATGCGTCCCGCCTCATCAGGCAGATGAAAGGGCGGCAAGGGCTCGCCGACCTGAGGGGCGGTTTCCCCGACGCCACTTTGTTGCAGCCGCGTCACCAAACGATCAACAGCATCGGCAAAGGGTGGGCTTAATTTCCGTACCGCCTGAGCAAGGCTATCGAGGCGCTCGCTCAACGATGCGTCCATGTCGCGACAATGCTGAAACGCTTCTTCGAGAGCTTCCGCCAATGGTTTCGACGTCATTCAAGTTCTCCAAAAAGCGTGTGGTGGCCGCCGCAAAGGCTACCTCGGCCTTTTTCCGTTCCCATCCTATCAGGATGGGCTGCGTCGCGGAATTCGCACGCGCGGCGTTGTGCAGGCGTTCCAGCAGAAAAACGAGCGGTCGGAAATGTTATCGCAAGCGAAATAAGCGGAGCGATACTGACAAACCGGCTAGTACGACTGACCATGTCTAGTTACCAAAGAGCTCGAGGGGCAATCTCTTGTTTCCAAACAGAGCGCCATCGGTAGTGACGTCAGCGTCAGCGTGACGAGTAACCAGAACGCCAACGCGCCGTAGCGGCTCATCGGCGCACCATTGAACGGATTGAACTGCGCAAAGTTGCCGGGCGAGACGAGCAGCGGGTGGAAGGCGACGAGCAGCGGCCTCGCGCGTCCAGGGAATGACACGATAGATTCGCCATTTGTCGCGCGCTTCCGCAACGCGGGTAAAAGCAGGGTCGGCGGTGAATGGATCGCGATACCAGGCTCCATCCTCGGGGGTGAGCACGACGATTCGGCAGTCGAAATCGCGTTTCAGCGCGGCGACGTCGGCAGCGGTGGCGGCGCCGGCGAACACCCGGTCGAACAAATCGGACACCGACTCGCGTTTGCGGGGCGAGAGCGGCGTGAAGGCGAGAGCGAGCTCCGTGCCGGCGAAGCAGGAACGGCGGTCCGCGAGCAGGGCCCACGACAGGCTGATGTCCCAGGGCACGAGGCGGCGCGTCATGCGTGGATTGCTGGCGATGCGCTCGTCCGACGCCGTATACTGCCGGACGGCGGCCCAGAGCGCAGGCGCGTCGCGGAACCGGGCAGCATCCGTGGATATCTCGCCGGCGGCATTCCTTTGCAGCAGGGCGAGGCCATCGGGCAGGGCGAGGGCCAAGAATATGATCCCGGCTGTGATCACGCCCACGTCTCGCCGCTCCAGGCTGCGAGCAAAGCAGGCGCCCGCGAATCCGAAGAGAATCATCAGAGCGGGGAGCACCGCGCGCCAGCCGAGATCATTGTTCTCGCCGACAGTGCTCGTCAGGAGACCGCCGGCGCACAGGCTCACGAGAGCAGCAGCCGAGAGCGGCGCCGTGAGGACGCTCTTCAACCGAAAGAGCGCGATCGCGCCGAGCAGGCAGACGGCAGGAAATTCGAGTGGAAGAAGGATCAGCCAATAAGCCGGTACATCGAGCAGACGGCGCGCGCTCTCGGGAAGCGCCGCTGCCAGCACCGGATACGGACTGACGACGATCGGAGCCATGTCGCCGCGGCTCATTGCGGAGCGCAGCTGCTCTATGAGCAGGGGAAGGACGAGCACGACCGAGATCGCCGCCGCCGTCGCGACGGCGATGAGGAACGCCGTCCGTCCTGATGGGGAAGCCCTCGCCAGCAGAACCACTCCCGCCGCCATGGCGCAAAGCCCAAAAGTGACGCCGCCGACCCACAGCGAACTGCCGAAGCCTGCCGCGGCGAGCACGCCCAAGATCACAACGGCCACGGGCTCGGGTCGGCGCGCGAGCCGTTCCACGAGCAGGATTGCCAGAACACCTGTCGCGGCTGCGGCAACGTGATGTGGGCTCCAACTCGCCTGGAACAACCAACCCGCAAGCCCCGTCGCAGGTTCGAGGACGGCCTTCATCCGGTCCGGGCCGACAAGCGCGGACAGCACCGGGCGCAGCGAGCCGCCGAGTGCCGCGACAAGCACGAACGCCGCCCCGGCCCGGCGTTGACCGGAAAGATGGAAGGCAAGGCCGCACATCAGCACGAGGGTCGCAAAAGCGGTGAACCAGGTGGCGGCGATGTCCGCCTCCCATCCGCTCTCGCCCGACACGAGCGCCAGCTGCGCAGCGCCGAACAGCCAGAAATAATAGTAGGCGATCCGTCCGGGCTCGCTTGCTCCGCCGATGAAGGGATTGGTGGGCGGCACGCCGGATCGCACCATCTCGTCCACCAACGCAATCTTGGCATGGTCGAAAATCGGCGTAGCGAGTGCGATGCCGTCCGGTGCGGCCTTCGGCACGAGCGCGATCGCGGGGCCGACCGCCATCAGGGCGGCCGCCGCGAAGATCCACAGCGGCATGGGACGTGCCGACGGCTCGGCCGGCGGAGGAGCGAAGATTGCGGCCAGGCCGAGCGCTGCCGTCGCCGCGACAACCGAGGTCGCCGAAAATCCGCCCAGCATGGAAACCTGCAAGACGACGACACACTGCACGCCCCATCCCAGGATCGGCGCCGCCGCCAGACGCAGATCCGCTCCGAGCGGAAGCCGCCGTGCGATCAGCCAGCCGGATGGCAGCCACAGGACGAGCGCGATGACGGCGCACAAGGTCGCGGCGGATGGCGTAGCCATGTTACTCGGCAAGCTCCGGCCGCCTCAGACGATGGACGCAGGCGGGCATGTTCTACAGTCCGGCGAACCAGTTGAACCCCTGCTTCTCCCAGAAACCGCCCGGATACGTATTCGTGACCTCGATGGCGCGGACCCATTTGGCGTTCTTGTAGCCGAGCTTCACCGCCGTGCGCAGCCGCAGCGGAGCGCCATAGGGATCGGTGATGGGCTCCCCGGCATATTTGGTGGCCAGGATGGTCTGCGGATGCAGGGCGGAGGCCATGTCGATGCACTCCATGTAGTCGTCGTTGCCATGGAAGGCGACGTATTTCGCGGTCAGGTCGGCACCGATGCGCGTGAGAAACTGGCGCAGGTTCGGCCCCGACCACTGGCCGATGTAGTCCCATCCCTCGACGCAGATGTGCTTGATGATGATCTCCTGCTCCGGGAATCGATAGATGTCATCGAGGGTCCAGGGGCGCTTGTCGGCGATCAGGCCGGCGAACTCGAGCTTCCAGGTCGCAAGATCGATCGGCCTGACGTCCTCGATCTCGTAATAGGCGTTGAACCGGGGCGGCTTCACCACCTGGTCCGGGGAATAGGTGGTCGCGAGCCGGGTCGGATCAAACAACAGGGCCTGGACCCGGTCATTGAAGGCCGACACCGTCCTGAGCACATCCTGGACCGACGCGCGGTCGGAGACGTTGCAGCCGGTCAGAAAGGTCAGCGCGCCGAGGCTCAGCGTGCCGCGCAACAGCTTGCGCCGGTCGATGTCGGCGATCAGCTTGCGGTTCTCCACCAACAGCGACTGGTCGGGAACGATCTTCGGGCGGAAGCGCGAGGTGGTACGAGGGCGGATCATGGTCAGGCTCCGAAGCTCAGTGGGCCGGGTTGGAAGCGTGCGGCGCGGGCGTGACGCGAGCCCCGCCGGTCAGGACGCGCGGTCCGCCGGTCAGCATGCCGAGGATGGTCCGCGGGACCAGTAGCGCCAGCGTCACATGAACCATGATGAACAGGCAGATCGCGGCCATACCGATGAAGTGGGCGAGGCGGGCGCCCTGGAAATCGTAGAAGAGCAAAACCAGGTTCGAGAATTGCACCGGCTTCCAGATCGCAAGACCGGAGACGACCTGCATGATGATGACGAGAATGATGCCGACATAGAGCAGCTTCTGCACGGCATTGTAATGCGTGAGGTCGGCGTGCTTCAGGCGGAATGTCAGAGCCTGGACCATCTCGGCGATCACTTCGCGCGGGCGGATCGGCCACAGCATCCGCAGGAACCGGCCGGAGAACAGTCCATAGACGAGATAGACGAGGCCGTTGAGGACGAGCACCCACATGGCGAAGAAGTGCCACTGCAGCGCATGCTGCGCCCAGATGCCGAGCACGATCGACTCCGGGAAATGCAGTACGCCGAACAGGACCTCGTCATTGTAGATCTTCCATCCGCTCATGATCAGGGTGATCATCGCGACGGCATTGGTCCAATGGGCGAAGCGGATGATGGTGGGATGCATCTTTCTGTTCATGGCGGTGCGTCCGTGGGTTGCCTTTCGCATGATCAGCGCCGTCCGATAGCGATGCGGATGATCTCGTTGCGGTCGATGGAGCGGCCGTCGGCCATGTTCCAGGTGGATAGCTTCGGGACGTCGTCGCGCGGAATGTCGAGAAGGTTGAGGTGCCGCGCGAGGATGGCGACGGTCTCGATGGGGATCGGGAGCGGCCGGCCGCGACGGCCGAACCATCCGCCTTCCGGCATGACGAGGACGATCTTGCCCTCGGGGGTCCGCGCCACGTCGGTGACGTAGCCGAGGATGCGATCGTCATAGTCCTGGACCGGAATGCCGATGAGATCCCCCACGCGGACTTTCTGCGGAAAGCGGGCCGCCATCCGCTCCTCCGGCGTCCTGTTGTCGGGGGGCGCCTCGCGAGCCTGGCTGTGCGCGCCGCCCTCGACAGGACTCGCGCCATGGGCAGGCACGGTCGCGAGCAGCACTGCGACGAAGCCCGCGGCGATCCATTTCATTCCAGGCTCGACAAGCACTTTCGTCTCCCATGCTTTCAACTGGTCGCGAGGACGAACACGCCGACACTCACGAGCAAAGTGCCGGCAACGCGCTGGATCGTGAGAGGCTCACCCAGGAACTGCCAGCCGGCGAGCGACACGAGAACGAAGCCGAGCCCGAGGAACGGATAGGCGAACGACGCTTCCGCACGGCTCAGGACATGGATCGCGTAGCACGCCAGCCCGCCGATCACGCCCGGACGCAACAGCGTTGCGATCTGCGCACTCAAGGTTGCGCCGTTGGTGGCCGCGAAGCCGCGCCGGGCACCCCATCGCAGGAGGATCTGGGCGGAGGCGTTCAGCGCCACGCTGACCTGTATGATCCCGATGAGATGCAGACGGTCCATGGTCTCAGGCCCTCGCGAGCTCGGCCATGCCGTCGTCAAAGGCGACCGACGGTTGCCAGCCCAGTTCCGATCGCAGCCGGGACGAATCCGCCGTGATGTGACGCACGTCGCCGAGCCTGAATCGCCCGGTGACGACCGGCGACGGTCCTTTGAGAGACTTTGCAAGCTGCCGGGCCATCTCGCCCACCGTGCGCGGCGTGCCGGAGCCGACGTTGAAGGCCTTGACGCCGTCGGTATGAGTCTCGCACGCGAGCACCGTTGCGGCGGCGACATCCCGCACATGAACGAAGTCGCGTCGCTGCCCGCCGTCCTCGAACACTTGCGGCGGATGCCCGTTTCGGAGCGCCGAGGTGAAGATCGCCGCAACACCGGCATAGGGCGTATCGCGCGGCATGCCCGGCCCGTAGACATTGTGATAGCGCAGCATCGCCGCCGAGCCTCCGGTCGCCCGCACCCAGTTGGAGGCGTAGAACTCCTGCGCAACCTTGCTGCTGGCGTAGGCGTTGCGCGGATCGTGCGGCGCCTTCTCGCTGACCAGGGCGGTTCCGAGCGGCCTGCCGCAGTGGGGACATGGCGGCTCGAAGTTGCCGGCGGCGAGCGCCGACTTAAGACGGGGGCTCGGTGTCACCGGACCATGCTCGGGACACAGCCCAATGCCCTCTCCATAGACAACCATCGAGCTTGCGAGCGTCAGGCGCGGCACGCCGGCGCGCGCCATGGCGGAGAGCAGCACGGCGGTGCCGTAGTCGTTGGAGGAGGCATAGTCCGGCAGGTCGCCGACATCGACGCCGAGACCCACCTTGGCGGCGAGGTGCAGCACGGCGTCGACACCCTTCACGGCCTTGGCCACTGCATCCGGATCACGCACATCGGCGTGGTGAAATTCGACGCCGTCCGGGGGTGTCCAATTCTTTCCGCGGTGCACGTCGGGGCGCAGCGAGTCCATCACCCTGACCTTGTGCCCTTTGGCACGCACGCGGGCGAGAACATGTTGGCCAATGAAACCCGCTCCACCGGTTAGAAGAACATGCATGTTATTGTCCTCCGGTCTGCAGTCGCAGTGACGGGCCTGCCGCCACAGGGCGGCGCAGCGTCATCGCCAGACGCACGAAGGTGGTGGTGATCTTCCAGGCCGCCTTGAGCCCGGCGGCAAGATTGCCGGAGACTTTCGATTCGCCGCCGCGGCGGCACCGGTGATCGACGGGCAGCTCGCGGCTCCGCAGGCCCAAAGCCGCGACGCGCATCTGCATCTCCAGGTTCCAGCCGTAGGTCCGTTCGCTCATGCCCAGGGCCTCGAGCGTGTCCGTTCGCATGGCCCGCAGCGGCGACATGTCGGTGAAACGCACGCCGTAGGCGAGGCGCAGAAGCCGGCCCGCCAGCCAGCCGGCGGCGATCTGCTGCGGCGTCATGCTGCCCGCCTCGCGCTTGCCGCGCAGGCGGGACCCCATCACGAAATCCGCCTCGTTGCGCGCCAGCGGCTCGACGATTAGAGGCAGGAATGCGGGAACGTCGCTGCCGTCGCCGTCCAAGAAACAGACGATCTCGGTGCCGGGACTCACCGCGGCGATGCCCGCCGCACACGCCCGACCGTAGCCGCGCTCCGGTGCATGGACGACGCGGGCGCCGGCCGCCAACGCCCGCTCGGCGGTGCGGTCGCTTGATCCGTTGTCGACGACGATGACATCGTCGAAGCCGGTGGCGAGCACCTCGCGCACGACCGCGGCGATCGGTTCTTCCTCGTTGAGGCAGGGAATGATCACTGCCGTTGACGGGAGGTTGGACGATGCGGAATTCATGCCTCCGCTCCGCGTCGGTGATGCATGAACGCACGGGTGCGCGGCGCATCCTCGAGCAGCCCCTTCGCAAAGGCAGGGCGGATTCCATCGAGTTCGCGTTCAAGCATGGAATAGGAGACGTGATCGTCGATGTCGTACCAGGGGTCGAGCGACACCACCGGAAGCCCGATCTCGCACGCCCGCTCGAGCGTCCGCTCGTAGACGACGTCGGTGCTCCACGGAATGTCCGTGAACAGGTGGGCATGCGGCCTGGAGAGGCCGATCAGCGTATAGCCGCCGTCGAGAGCCGGACTGATCACGAGGCGGTCGCCATTCGACACGGCCGTCACGGCCGCCTCGAGAACAGTCCGTGGCAAGGTCGGGCTGTCGGAGTTGATCAGGATGGCGCCCGCGTGGCCTGCCGCGATGAGATCGCCGATGCCTTTGTGGAGACGGTCACCGAGATCGCCGCCACCTTGCAGCACGAGGCCGAAATTGCGTGGCAGCAGCCGACGCAGATCGGCTTCGGAGCCGGCCGGCGTATAGACGACGTAGCCATCGGCCTTCCCGTTCCTGGCAACACGCACGATTGTGGCGGACAAATCCGCGATGAAACAGCCGGAGAGGTGCGCGCACTCCTCGGGCTTCAAGGGAGGGGACAGGCGCGTCTTCGAATATCCGGCGCGCGGGGTCTTGCAGATGATAGCGACGGCGACGGTGTTCATGAGGCGTCTCGTTTCATCGCTCAGGTGAGGACGTTGAGGGCTTGGGTGAGGTCGCGGTGGAGGTCTTCCGGGTCCTCGAGGCCGACGGACAGGCGCAGGAGATCGTCCGGACATGGAGACCCTTCGCCTTCGATGGACGCACGATGCTCGATCAGGCTCTCGGTGCCGCCGAACGACGTGGCCCGGCGCCACAATTGAACGTTCGCAGCGACCGCGATTGCGCTGGCGCGACTGCCCAGCCGGATCGACAGCATCCCGCCGAACCCGCCCGTCATCTGTCGTGCCGCGATGCTGTGGCCGGGATGGCCGAGAAGCCCCGGATAGAGCACCTGGCGAATCGCCGGGTGACGCGCGAGCCGCTCCGCGAGCAGATGAGCCGACCGGCTCTGGGCGGTGACCCGCAAGTCCAGCGTGCGCAGTCCGCGCAAGAGCAGGAACGCGTCGAATGGGCTGAGGAAACCTCCATGCTGCAGCCGGATGTCCCTGATCCGCTGCCAGGCCGCATCCACCCGGGCGGTTGCGATCGCCCCGGCGACCACGTCCGAGTGGCCGTTCAGGTACTTGGTTGCCGAATGCACGACGAGGTCGCATCCGAAATCGAGGGGCTTGCAGAGGACGGGCGTTGCCACTGTGGAGTCGGCGCAGACGATCGCGCCCGCGCGATGGGCGAGGTCGCACACCGCCTCGATGTCGGTGATCGTCCAAAGCGGGTTGCTCGGCGTCTCGATCCACACGAGCCGGGTTCTGCCGCGAGTGATTGCGGAACGGACCGCGTCGAGGTCCTCCATGTCGACGAAGGTGACATCGTGACCGTAGCGCGAAAGCCCACGCAGCCACTGCCGCAAGCCCCAATACATGACCCGCGGAGCAACCACATGGGTCGGTGGAAGCGAGAGGAGGACTGCCGCGGCGGCCGCCGTGCCCGAGCCGAACATCATGGCGCCATCGGCATATTCAAGCTCGGCGAGGAGGGCTTCGGCCTGATGGATGGTGACGTTATCGGGCCGCCCGTAGACGAAGCCGGTGCTGTAGCCGTTATCCGCATCCCGGACGTAGGTCGTCGCGATATGGATCGGCTGGGCGAGCGCGCGCGTTGTGGGCTCGATGGCGCCGAGCGCGGTGGCCGCGACGGTCCGCAACGACAAGGGAAAGAACGTCCGCTCGTCCATCCGATAAACCCCTCTGCGCTTTGTTACGCGCTCACGCGTTCGTGATCGCGCGTCGAGAGCCTGCGTAGCGTCGCCCGGCCTCCGCGGATCGGAATCATGAAAACATCTTAGTCCGCAGCAGTGCCGGGCTTGAAATGCCGGCTCGCTATCAAGTCGATGGCATCCGGCTATGTAGAAAACGGACCCGCCGTGCTCGAGACCGGATTGTGGCAATCATCCGTGGGTACGCTGTGTCGATCCGCATCACGCGAGGCCGGCGCACCAGCTGCATCGCGCCGCGGGCGCAGGGCTGGAACACATTGCCGCGTCAGCGGTGCTCGTCCGGGTCAAAGAACAGCTACATCGCGACCTTGGTCGAACGTCATACGCGCTATGTCATGTTAGCGAAGGTGGCCAACAAGGACACACAGACGATCG
>Ga0207823_100054_pt1 | contig 14727 bp, 10 predicted proteins | sample LuqExpMetageno70_FD_187827 | JGI IMG/M metagenome (GOLD analysis project Ga0207823, IMG submission 187827) | Tropical forest soil microbial communities from Luquillo Experimental Forest, Puerto Rico - Sample 70 (SPAdes) | ecosystem: Environmental > Terrestrial > Soil > Tropical forest ... | reverse complement strand
ACAATATCGATAAACTGCACGATTATCTTGGCGTATAAAAAACAAGGCTATCAGGGACCGGAAACACAGGGAGGGCGGACAATGTTGAAGACGATGCGGTTGACGGCACTTGGCGCCATCTACGGCGAACGCTCATAAGCTGCGCGCCACCATTTCGGCGGACGGGGCTTCCCGCCCGCTAATCCTGGAAATTCTCGATAACAACAAGGAGGACTAAATGAGAAAGATGATGTGGCTCGCGGCGCTCGCCGCGGGCCTGGCCTGCGGGGGCGCCAGTGCCCAGCAGATCAGCGTCAAGATCGGTGTGCTCAGTGACATGTCGAGCCTTTATTCCGACATTGGTGGGGCGGGCTCTGTTATCGCTGCCAAAATGGCCATTGCCGATTTTGCCAAATCGAATCCTGATGTGAAGGTCGAGCTCGTCAGCGGTGACCATCAGAATAAGCCTGATGTCGGTTCGCAAATCGCCAATCAGTGGTTCGACGTTGAGAAAGTCGACATGATCGTCGACATTCCAAACTCCGGTGTTGCGCTTGCGGTCAGCCAGGTCGCTAACCAGAAGAACAAAGTGTTTCTGGCTTCAGGTCCGGCCGCCTCGGACCTCACCGGTCCCAAATGCAACGCCAACACCATCCATTGGACCTATGACACCTGGATGCTGGCCAACGGCACCGGCAAGGCGCTGGTGAAGACTGGCGGCGATACCTGGTTCTTCCTCACGGCTGATTACGCCTTTGGCCATGCGCTCGAGCGCGATACAGCCGCGGCGGTCGAAGCCAGTGGCGGCAAGGTGCTCGGCAAGGTTCGCCACCCGATCAACACCAACGACTTCTCGTCGTTCCTATTGCAGGCGCAATCCTCGAAGGCCAAGGTCATCGGCCTCGCCAATGCCGGCGGCGACACCATCAACTCGATCAAGCAGGCCGCCGAGTTCGGCATCGTCAAGGGGGGCCAGAGCCTCGCCGGCTTGCTGGTGTTCGCCAGCGACGTCAACGCGCTCGGACTGGCGACCGCGCAAGGCTTGACGCTGACCGAAACTTGGTACTGGGACATGAACGACGCCAACCGCGCTTGGACAAAACGCTGGCAGGCGGAGCGCAATGCACCGGGTAAGTTCCCGACCATGGTGCAGGCCGGCGTCTATTCGGCGGTAACGCATTATCTCAAGGCGGTCGCCGCGCTGAAGAGCGCAGCCGACGGCAAGGCGGTAGTGGCGGAGATGAAAAAGCTGCCGACTGACGATCCGCTGTTTGGCAAGGGCATCATCCGCGCCGATGGCCGCAAAGTACACCCGGCCTATCTGTTCGAGGTGAAGGCGCCGGCGGACTCGAAGTATGCCGGTGACTTCTACAAGCTGCGCGCCACGATTCCGGCGGACGAAGCCTTCCGGCCGCTCAAGGATGGCAACTGTCCGCTGGCGAGCGGCTGACCTCGTACTAAAGCGTCTGTAGCGGTCCCGGGTGTGTGCTGCGCTGCGCCGGGACCCGAGCAGGCGACGAAGACCCCGATCCATGTTCGAAATCTTCGGCACCCCTTCGACCGCGCTTTTTGGCCAGCTCCTCATCGGACTGATCAACGGCTCGTTCTATGCGCTGCTGAGCCTCGGGCTCGCCGTGATCTTCGGCATGCTCAACATCATCAATTTTAGCCACGGCGCCCAATACATGTTGGGCGCCTTCTGCGCCTATCTGATCCTGCAATACACCGGCATTGGCTACTGGCCGGCGCTCATCATTGCGCCGTTGGTGGTCGGCATCAGCGGCATCATCGTCGAGCGCTTCTTCCTGCAATGGCTGTACAAGCTCGACCATCTCTACGGCCTGCTGCTGACCTTCGGGCTTGCGCTGATCTTTGAAGGCGTGACGCGCAACTATTTCGGCTCTGCCGGCCTGCCCTACACCGTGCCGGAGTCGCTGCAGGGCGGGCGCAATCTCGGCTTCATGTTCCTACCCAACTACCGGGCGTGGGTCATCGTGGCTTCGCTCACGGTCTGCATGGGTACGTGGTTCGTGATCGAGCGCACAAAGCTTGGCGCATATCTGCGCGCCGCCACCGAGAATCCGAGTTTGGTGCGCGCGTTCGGCATCAACGTGCCACGCATGATCACGCTGACCTACGGTTTCGGCGTTGCGCTCGCCGCTCTCGCCGGCGTGATGGCAGCGCCGATCTACAACGTCTCGCCGCAGATGGGTTCCGAGCTAATCATCGTGGTCTTCGCGGTGGTCGTGATCGGCGGCATGGGCTCGATCCTGGGAGCGATCGTCACCGGCTTTGGATTGGGCGTGATCGAGGGCCTCACCAAGGTTTTCTTTCCCGAGGCGTCGAACACCGTGATCTTCGTCGTAATGGCCATCGTGCTGCTGGTGCGGCCGGCCGGCTTGTTCGGACGGAGTGGCTGATGGATCGTTCGGCCAATATAGTGACGACTCCTCGCGACACAATGCGCGCGCCGAGCGAACTGTTTGCCTTCGTGGTGATGACCATCCTGCTCGTGGTCGCGCCGTTTTTCACCTATCCGCTGTTCCTGATGCAGGTGATGTGTTTCGCGCTGTTCGCGCTCGCGTTCAACCTGCTGGTCGGCTACGTTGGCCTCTTGTCCTTCGGACACGCGCTTTATTTCGGCTGGGCAAGTTATCTGTCTGCCTATTCGGCGAAGACCTGGGGTTTTACGCCCGAACTCGCCATCGTCACCGGCACCGCGACGGCTACCGTTTGCGGCTTCGTCGCCGGCACGCTGGCAATCCGCCGGCAAGGCATTTATTTCGCGATGATCACGCTGGCACTGGCGCAGATGATGTATTTCTTCGCGCTGCAGTTCAAATTCACCGGCGGTGAAGACGGCATCCAGGCCGTGCCGCGCGGATATCTTTTCGGCCTGATCGACCTGCGCAACGAGGCGGCTATGTATGTCGTCGTGCTGGGCATTTTCCTTGGCTGTTTCCTCTTCATCTACCGCATCATCCATTCGCCGTTCGGCGAGGTGCTTAAAGCGATCCGCGAGAACGAAACGCGGGCGATCTCGCTCGGTTACCAGACCGACCGCTATAAGTTGGTTGCCTTCGTGCTCTCGGCCACGCTCGCCGGAGCCGCCGGCGCGACCAAGGCGATCGTGCTGCAGCTCGCCTCACTTACCGATGTCAACTGGCCTATGTCGGGTGAAGTGGTGCTGATGACGCTGGTTGGCGGGCTCGGAACCATCTTCGGCCCGGTAGTGGGCGCCTCGGTCATCCTTGTGATGCAGTACAAGCTCGCCCCCGTGGGCGAATGGGTGCTGGTGATCCAAGGCGTGATCTTTGTCGCCTGCGTGCTCTTGTTCCGCCGCGGCATCGTCGGCGAACTCGCCAGCGGGCTGCGAATACGGCTGTAGGGTCTCGGCCCCGCAATCCGGCCAAGCGCCGAATCGTAACTATCCCGTTAGGGATGAATTTGTGACACGCGCGGCAATCGCGGGTGGGTGCGGCATTGTGACCCCGTTGAGGTAGATCAAGGTTCCCGCGACCAAAAGTTGAATAGCTGGCTGTACGTCCAGCCTAAGAACGTTGGCGCCTTGTAGAGCAAGGGGCTAACTATGAGTGCATTGCCGCGGTGTGAGCAATTCATTGGGGGCAAGTTTGTCCCGAGCCTCTCGGGAGAATATTTCCCGTTAATCAGCCCCGAGACCGAAGAAGCAACTGCCGAGATCGCCAACAGCACGACGCAGGACGTCAACGATGCTGTGCAGACGGCACACCGCGCGTTGCGTAGCTGCGGTTGGCGCACACAGGCCGATCTGCGCATCCGCACGCTGCGCAAAGTAGCGGAGAAGCTGCGCGAGAACATTACGGCGCTTGTCGAGGCGGAGTCGCGTGTCACTGGACGTCCGATTCGAGAGATGCGCGCGCAACTCGGCCGGCTGCCGGAGTGGTACGACTACTTCGCGAGCGTCGCCGAAACGATGGAAGATACTTTGCCGCCGTTCGGGCGCGGCTACCTGAATTACACGCGGCGCGAACCTCTGGGCGTCGTTGGGCTGCTCACGCCTTGGAACCACCCGCTGCTGATCCTTACCAAGAAACTGGCGCCGGCTTTGGCTGCTGGCAACGCCGTCGTCATTAAGCCCTCCGAGCTCGCGCCGGTGACGATCAACGTGCTGGCGGAATTGATGCGCGAGAGCGGCATGCCCGACGGCATCGTAAACGTCGTGCATGGGTTCGGCGCCGTTGCGGGCAAGGCGCTGGCCGAGAACGCGGTGCTGGGCAAGCTCGATCTAACCGGCGGTACGCCGACCGGGCGCGACGTTGCGGCGGCCGCAGGACGGAATCTGGCTAGGGTCGCGGCCGAATTGGGCGGCAAGGCGTCCTCGATCGTCTTCGACGACGCTGACCTCACGGCTGCCGTGAACGGAACGGTGTTCGCCGGCTACATTGCCAGCGGGCAAACCTGCGTGCAGGGCGCGCGCGTTCTGGTCCACGACACGATGTACGATCGCTTTGTGTCCGCCTTCGTCGATAAGGTCAGCAAGCTGCGCGTCGGCCCGCCCCTCGATAACCGCACCGATATCGGACCCTTGGTCGCGAAACGTCAGCTCGACCGCGTCACGAGATTCATCGAAACGGGCATCCGCGAGGGGGCAACGCTCGCCTTCGGCAAGGCGCAGCTGCCCAATCGGGGCTGGTACGTCAGCCCCACCGTTTTTAGCGACGTCACCAACGACATGACCATCGCGCAGGAGGAGATCTTCGGCCCGGTCGTCTGTCTCATGCGCTACAGCTCCGAAAAGGAAGCGATCGAGCTCGCCAACGGCACCCGGTTCGGCTTGGGGATGGCGATCTGGACCAATGACGTTTGCCGAGCGCATTCCGTCGCCGAGCAGCTCGACGCGGGCATCATCTGGGTAAACGACCACCACCGCATCGGTCCCGCGTCTCCCTGGGGCGGTTTCAAGGAAAGCGGAATCGGGCGGGAAAACGGAATCGATTGCTACAAAGACTACACGCGTCTGAAGAACGTCATCGTGAAAACGACATCGGACTCGTTCGATTGGTTCGACGGAAGTGCCACTGACAAACGATACAGCTGAACTCAAGGCGAAAGCGGAGGAGCAAACGCCATGACAACGACTACACCTGAAACTTTCGCGGCAAGAGCGAAGTCCCCTGGCGGACTGACTCTCCGCTATTCCCTGGCTCTATCGATCGTCTTCCTGGTGATTATGTGCTTGGCCTATGCAATCAACGCCGCCGACCGGCAAATCTTCCCGACCTTGCTGCCGGCAATTCGACAGGCGTTTGGCTACGACCTCAAGGTCGCGGGATTGATGTCGACCGTGTTCACGCTGGGATTGGCGGTCGCCGGCATTCCCACCGGCTACATCCTAGATCGCACGTCACGTAAAGCAATCATTCTCATCGCCATGGTGATCTATTCGGCGTTCACATTGGCGACGATCTACGCGTTCGGCTTCTGGGACATGCTCTTCTACCGAGCCATGACCGGCGTCGGCGAAGGCATGCAGATGGCGGGCTTGTTTGCGGCAATCGGCGCTTACTTCTACCAGAAGCGGTCCTTCTTCATCGGCTGGCTGATTCTGTCATATGGGGCGGGCGCCTTCCTCGGCCCGCGCGCCGGCGCGCTGATCTCGCAATCCGCGGGCAACTGGCAGACGCCGTTTATCTGGTTTGCTGTTACAGGCTTCGTGCTGGCCGCCATCGTGCTGATGCTAGTGCCGAAGGGCTTCACCGAGAGCGAGGGACCCGGCAAGGCGGGCCCGGTCGACGAGGCGGCGTTTGCCTACATGCCGGCCAATCTGTGGAACCGCAACGTCATCATGGGCTCCATCGGCTGCATCATCCTCGGCTACGTGCTGTACGGCTACATCGGCCTCTACACCACGTATTTGCAGAGCGGGTTAAAATTCCCGCCGGCGGACGCAGCCGCGGCTCTGAGCTTCTTCGGCCTCGGCGGCCTCTTGTCCTTCGTCGGCGGCTGGTGCGGCGACCGTTTCCCGCAACACTGGGTCATGGCCATCGCCTTTGCCGTCCTAGCGGCAGTCGGCTACTCGATCTATAACGTGGCGACGACGCTCGAGCTGCAATCGTTCCTGTCCTTCATGGTCGGCGCGGTCGGTAGCGGCTTCGTCTTCGTGAACCTCTTATCGTTCCTGCAAAGGAGCGTCCGCCCGAAGATGGTCGGGCGCGCGTCCGGCATCTTCCTGACCACGCTGTTCGGCGCCGCTTCCACGGCCGGCTATCTGATGGGTGCGTTGGTCGGCAACTTTGGCTGGGGTACGGCGGCGTTGATCGAGTTGACGCTATTCCCGGTCATCGGCATCGTCGCGATGCTCCTGGTCAATACAAAGCAGCTGATTCCGGTCAAGAAAGGATAAGGCCGGAAAAGATCGTCAGCCGGTACCAAAGGTTAGAACCGGCTGACGACTCTTTGGTGGGCAATAACGGCACCTCTAAGTGAAGGAGTCGACCAATGAATAAAATGGGTTTCTCGCAGAGCGGACAGCTCAACGTCGCGGTTGTCGGTCTGGGCTGGTGGGGAAAGGTCATCGTTGAAGCGTTGAAAGACAGCCCGAAGATACGCGCCGTGAAAACGATCGACCCTCTTCCCGCCGCGGGCGATTGGGCCAAGCAGCAAGGTCTGGATTTTACCACCGACTATGATGCAGTCCTTGCCGATCCGAATGTCGGCGGCGTCGTGCTGTGCACGCCACACAGCATCCACGCGAAGCAAGCGCAAGCGGCCGCCAAGGCCAAGAAACACGTTTTCTGCGAAAAGCCGCTGGCGCTCACCCGGCGTGACGCAGTTGCTGTGGTCGAAGCCTGCAAGGCCAATGGCGTGGTTCTCGCAGTGGGTCACGAGCACCGGTTCAAACCGGCCATGCAGGAGGTTCTGCGCATGGTGCGTTCAGGCGAGCTCGGCAAGATCCAGATGAGCGAGGCTACTTTGACTCTCGGCGTGCGGCCATTGGCGGCCGACAATTGGCGGCTGCAGCAACGCGAGGCGCCAGCTGGATCGATGACGGCGCTGGGCATCCACGGCCTCGATATTTGCGTTGCCATCAACGGGCCGGCGGAAAGCGTGTTTGCCAACATGCGCTCCCTGGTCAGCCCGACACCCGACACGCTCTGCGTTCTGGTCAGCTTCAAGAACGGCGCCAGCGCGTTGATCTCGTCGGTCTTCGGGCCGCCGTTCTCGATCCGCTTTGCGGTCTTCGGCGACAAAGGTTGGGTCCAGGTCCAGGACAAGACTCATCCGCAGGCGCCGGAGGGCTGGCTTATGATCAAATGCATGCAGGGCGGCAAGCCGCAGACCGTCGAATATCCGGTGATGTCGATGGTACGCACCAACCTCGAGGCGTTCGCTGACGCAGCTGCCGGACGAGCGTCCTATCCGGTCACTTATCAGGAGATGATCGACACCATCGCGGCGCTGGAAGCGATCGGCATATCGGCCCAAAGCGGGCAGATCGTGCAGGTGACGGAAGCAGAAAAGGCCCCCGCTGCCGCGCGTGTGCCGGTACCGGCAGAATAGCCGGCGGTGAGCTAGGCGGCGGCGCTCCACTTTTCCGGCTGCTGCAGCGGGAAAGTGCAGGTGACGGACGTTCCACGCCCGAGCGTGGAATCAATTGACACTGTGCCACCGTGCAGCTCAACGAAGGAGCGCACCAGCGACAGGCCCAATCCCGTTCCCCGGTGGTGCGAGCCCATCGAATCGGTCTCGAACCAGTCGAACACGCGATCGCGTGCCTCCGGCGGAATGCCGGGGCCGTGGTCGGTGACCGTGAATATCACCGCGTCCGGCCGCCGCTCGGCGGCGAGCGTGACGGTTGCGCCCGGTGGCGAAAAGCCGACCGCGTTGGACAACAGGTTAAAGAGGATCTGCCTCAGCCGCCGTTCGTCGGCGTTGAGGCTGCCGATGCCGGGTGGAGCCTTGATTTCTAGCGAGATGCTGTCCTTCGCCAACCTGTCCTGTACGCCTTCTGCGGCGGATTCCATGCTGGCACGGATATCGACCTCACTCAGCGTGAGCGTCATGGCGCCGGCATCGATGGTGGCGAGGTCGAGGATGTTGTTTATCAGCGCCAGCAGCGCGTTGGTCGAGGTGGTGATGTAGCCGAGATATTCGCGTTGTTTACCGGTGAGCGGGCCGAAGGCTGGATCGCCCAACAGGTTGGCGAAGCCGATGATGTTTGTCAGCGGCGAGCGCAGCTCGTAGGACACGTGGTGCACGAAATCGATCTTGATGCTGTCGGCGGTTTCCAGGGCTTCGTTCCGTTCACGCAGGGCGCGCTCGACGTTTACAGTGTCGGTGACATCCTGGAAGGTCACGAGCGTCGCGCCGTCCGGCAGCGGCATGGTAGTCATGTCGACCATCACGCCGTCGCGCCGCTCGATACGGGCGACGATCGGTTCGCGCTCGTCGATGGCGGTAACCGCGGCGCGTAAATTGCGCCAGACGGTGTTTTCGTCATGCAGCGCTTGCGTCCAGGCGGTGACCTCTTCGACGTGCGGGTGTTGGTCGAGCGCTTGGGGCGAGAGCTTCCACATGCGCTGGAAGGCTGGATTGTGCAGGCGCACCCGGCCGTCCGAGCCGAACACGGCGACCGCCTCGGCTAGGTGATCGAGCGTCTCGCTCTGCACCTTGATCAGGGCGCCGTAGCGACGGTGCATGTCGAGCCGCTCGGTGACGTCGTCGTAGAGGTATGTCACGCCGCCTTCCGGGTTCGGCGCGGTAACCACGCGCAGCGTGCGGCCGTCCGGCAGGTGCCAGAGATGCTCTTTCGGCTCGACGGCCCGATAGACCTCGTAAAGCTGCTGTTTCCACTGTCGGAAGTCCTGCTCCTCGGGCAGCTTGCGGCTGGCGCGCAAGACGTCGAGCACGGCGCTATCGGTGGGGAAGTGGTCGAGGAAATCGCTTTCGAGTTCGAACAACAACCGGAACGCGGTGTTGTAGAAGATCAGCTTGCGGTTGACGTTGAAGATGGCGACGCCGGTTGCCAGCTGGTCAAGCACGCGGCGGTGAGCCTCCACCATGCGGCCGAGCTCGGCGCGCATGGCTTCTACCTCGGTGGCGTCGATCGCCATGCCGGCGCTGCCGTCCCCGCTCGGTGCGTCGGCAACGTCGAGGATGCGTCGCTGGCCGGCAATGATGGCCGGTAGCCGCGTGTTGGGTCCGCTCCCGGTACGTGCGCGTAATGTCTCGCGCGCGGTGCGGTCGAGCAGCTCTAATCTGCGCGTCACTGCATCGGTAGCATCCTCAGCATTCACGGCGCGGGCATAGGCCTCGTTCACGAAGATCAGCCGTCCCTCATGGTCGCGCGCCCACACCGGCGCCGGCAGCGAATTGAGCAGCGCCTTCAAAGTTTCGACCTCGCCCATCAGCCGGTCGTGGCGGGCTGCGATGTCCATGAGCTCGAATTCGACACCACTGATGTCGCGCAGCCGCAGCACCGCGCGTCCTGCCAAAGCACGGCCATTCGCCTCGAGCGGCCGGCCGGAAGTGGTAGTGAGCGTCATCACGAAACCGCGGCCTTCGTTGCGTAGGATATCGACCGCCCGTTCCATGCGCTGTGCGGCGGTTGGCTCCAGCCAACTGCCGAAGGCGAGCACGCGCTCGGGCACTGCGCCGGGAAGGACCAAGCTCGTGTCGCCAAAAATCTCCGCTTGATCGCTGCCGGCAGGCCAGCCGACGAGTACTTGCGGTTCCGACAGGAGGAGCGTCTTCAACCGCTCGATTTCAGTGTGCAGCGTCGCGGCTTTGTCTACTGCCGCGGCTTTGGCCGCCGACTTGCGCGTACGCAGCAATGCGATGACGGCGAGAACCGCGAAACAGACGAGCATCAGCACGGGCGTGGTGACCTGCCAACCGCTCAGCGCCGCCGCCATGGTGAGGACATCATCGATGCTGAAAAAGACTAGCCCCACACCGGCCCACGTCGGTGTGCTGATCAGAATAGAAAGTATCGCAAAAACGAAGGCGGTGAGGACTCCACCCCGCCTCGGACGAGAACGCAGCCTCTCGTTCGCCGTCCGGAACGTCTCCGGCATTCCGACTGCCCCAGGAATGCGAGTGACGTCCGCCGCGCCGCTCGCGAATCGCCGGACTTTACTCCTGCGCGGACTCTGGCCGAAAGAGTCCAGATCGTGAACGGACTCTGTCGTAGCCGCACTATTTTGGCGCGTCGGCTTGCTTCGCCATCTGTTTGAGGCTGATGCGGCCGACCGCGGCTGAAAACTGCCGTTCGGCGCTTCGGAGACCACTCGGCGGCGATCGCGTTGCGAGATAACGACGGCAATTGGGTATCCAGGATTCGTCCAATAAGGCTCTATCAATAGCCGGTAGAGCCGAATCCGCCCGGCCCGCGCGGAGTTTTGTGGAGGATGTCGACCTCGCGCAAATGCGCGCGCGCGACGGTTGAAATCACCATTTGGGCGATGCGCATACCGCGCGTGACCTCTACCGGCTCGCTGCCGAGGTTTACCAGCAGCGCGTGCACTTCGCCGCGATAATCGGCGTCGATGGTGCCAGGGGCATTAAGCACCGTGAGCCCGTGCTTAACGGCGAGGCCGGAACGCGGGCGAATCTGCGCCTCGGTGCCGGACGGCAGCGCGATGGCGATGCCGGTTGGGATGAGCGCGCGGGCGCCGGGTGCCAGCATCACTGGCGCATCCACCGGCACTGCCGCGATTAGGTCGAGGCCTGCTGCCGATGTGCTCTGGTAGGACGGCAGCGGCAAATCTTTGCCGTGCGGCAGTCGTATGATGTCAAGGTCGATCGTGCCGCTCATTCGAGCTCCTTGGCAATTCGATCGATCAACGTTGCGGCCACATCTTCCTTGCTTTGCGGCGGCCACGGTTCGGTGCCCGAGGCTGTCACCAATTGGATCGTGGTGCGGTCGCCGCCCATGATGCCGGTCTGCGGCGACACGTCATTAGCAAGGATCCAGTCGCAGCCTTTGACAGTGAGCTTGGTCTTGGCATTAGTCGCAACATTCTGGGTCTCGGCGGCGAAGCCGATTACAAGACACGGGCGTCCCTGCTTAAGATGCGCGATGGTCGAAAGAATGTCGGGATTTTCGATTAGTGACAGTTCATGCGTCGTTTTGCCCGCCGTCTTCTTGATCTTATGTTCGCCTGGATTGGCGACGCGCCAGTCGGCGACTGCGGCGGCGAAGATCGCCACATCCGCGGGCAGGGCGGCTTCAACCGCCTCCAGCATATCGCGCGCTGATTCGACTTTGACGACAGTCACGCCCGGCGGGTTGGGGATGTTGACTGGTCCGCTCACCAGCATCACCTCGGCGCCGGCACGCGCGGCCGCCGCGGCAATGGCGTGGCCCTGCTTGCCAGAGGAACGGTTGGCGATGTAGCGCACCGGATCAATCGGCTCATGCGTCGGACCGGACGTGACTAGCACGCGTTTGCCTTTGAGCGTCTGCGAGTCGCCCGCGCCAAGTAGCTTCGCCACTGCGGCGGCAATCTCCAGCGGCTCGGCCATGCGGCCCGTGCCCTGCTCGCCTGCTTCCGCCATTTCGCCTTCGTTAGGACCGACGAGCGCAGCGCCGTCGGCAACAAGTTGCGCCAGATTCCGCTGTGTCGCTTTGTGCGCCCACATGTGCGGGTTCATCGCCGGCGCGAGCAAGATCTTGGCGCCGGTTGCCACCAGCACGGTGGTGGCCAGGTCATCGGCATGGCCGCCGGCCATCTTAGCCATCAGGTCGGCGGTCGCTGGCGCGACGACGATGAGGTCGGTGTCGCGCGCAAGGCGAATGTGGCCGACGTCGAATTCGCCGCTGGCGTCGAACAAGTCGGTGAAGGCACGCTCGCCAGCGATCGCGCCGGCCGACAGCGAAGTGATAAAATGCTCTGCGGCTTTGGTGAGGATGCAACGCACGGCGATGTCACGCTCCTTCAGTCTGCGGATCAGGTCGAGCGACTTATAGGCGGCGATGCCACCGCCAATGATCAAAAGGACGCGTTTGGTGCTGGTAGCAGGCGAGGGTGCTGGGCGACGTGAAGATTTCGCCGCTGGAGTGAAGCCTTCCAACGCCTCGACGCCGGCATGCTCGGCGGCATCACGCAGGATGGTGCGCACCTCATCCTCGACCGAGCGGCCGCTTCGCGCCGCACGCAGGCGCAGGAGCTTTTTGAGCCGCTCATCAAGCTGCCGGACGGTCAGAGACGCCATGAGAAAAGCCCTATTTTCTGCAGCTTAACCCCATATTGATTGCATTGCAATCAATGCTAGCACTCGATCATGCTTGCGCAGGAACACCGATACGAAAGGGGGCGGCCGCACCGTCTTCATTGCTCGGCTATCCGACGCGCCGGGCGCGCTGGTCTGGCAGGGGTGGAGCGATTTAAATGTTGGAGCAGTGGTTCGGGCCGCGCGGCTTCAGGAGTTCAGTGCCGCGATGGGATCTGCGGCGGGCATGACAGCGCCTAAAACATCCGCCACGCCACTAGCGCCAGCAGCGCCGCTATCACCCACAGCGCCACCGCGGTCGTGTGATTGCGGCGCTGCTCGGCACGGCCAATCGCCTCCACCGTCTCCGGAGATAGCACCAGACCGGCGCGGGTGATGTCGTCGAGTTGGTCGAGCAGCGTGGCGCTACGCGTGAGCAGCGATGGGACCTGTGCGGCGAATTGGCCGATCTCGCCGGCGCTCTTGGCGGCGTCTTCCAGCCGGCCGATGGCACCGAGATTGCGCTCGATCCATTCGCGTACCACCGGCTCGGCGATGCTCCACATGTCGAGCTTGGGATCGAGCGTGCGGGCGACGCCTTCCACCACCACCATGGTCTTTTGCAGCAGCAGCAGCTCGGGCCGTGTGCGCATGTCGAAAAGGCCAGTGACCTCGAATAGCAGCATCAAGAGCTTGGCCATCGAGATGTCTTCGGCGGTGCGGTTGTGGATCGGCTCGCCAATTGCGCGGATCGCCTGCGCGAAGCTCACTACCGAGTGGTGGCGCGGCACGTATCCGGCGTCGAAATGGATCTGCGCGGTGCGCATGTAATCGCGGGTTATAAAGCCGAACAAGATCTCGGCGAGGAAACGCCGCTCCTTCGGGCCAAGCCGGCCCATGATGCCGAAATCGACCGCGATCAGCCGCCCGTCGTTATCGACGAACAGATTGCCCGGATGCATGTCGGCGTGGAAGAAACCGTCGCGCAGCGCATGGCGCAGGAAGCTCTGGATCACCTTGCGGCCGAGCACCGGTAGGTCGAAGCCCTTGGCTTCGAGCGCGGCGCGGTCGTTGAGCGGCGTGCCGTCGATCCACTCGAGCGTTAGCACCTCGCGCGCGGTGCGGTCCCAGTCGACCGCCGGCACACGGAAATCAGCGTCTTCGCGGGTATTCTCCGCCATTTCGGACAGCGCGGCGGCCTCCAGCCGGAAATCCATCTCGATCGCTACCGAGCGGGCGAGCGTCGCCATCGCCTCGACCGGGCGCAGCCGCTGCGCTTCCAGCGAAACGCTTTCGGCCTTACGCGCCACGTAGAAAAAGGCGGCGAGATCGGACTTGAAGCGCCGCTCAATGCCGGGCCGCAAGACTTTCACCGCCACCGGCCTGCGCACGCCCTTCTCCTCGACCTCGGCGCGGTGCACCTGCGCAATCGAGGCGGCGGCGACCGCGGGCCCGAAGCTCGCGTAAACCTCCTTGACCGGCTTCTCGAATGCCTTGGCGATCACAGCTTCCGCAGCGCTTTGCGGGAACGGCGGCATCTTATCGTGCAGGCTTTCTAGATCGAGCGCTATGTCGGCGCCCACTACGTCGGGCCGCGTGGCAAGGAACTGGCCGAGCTTGACGTAGGTTGGGCCCAACTTGGTGAGCGCGGCCGAAAGCCGGCTGCCCCCCGTCTTGACACCGGGCCGCTCGATCACCCGCGCCAGCGAAATGGCCATGTGCGCCGGCAGTGGGAAGCCGCGGGTATCGACCAGGCGGAACACACCTTCGCGTGCGAACACAAATCCTGCACGCGCCAGCCGGGCAAAATGGGGCAGGCCGGCGATCACAATTTCCAACCCGAATGCAGTGCCACGACGCCGGCGGTCATCGCCGTGAACGACACCCGGCGGAAGCCTGCAGCCTCGATAATCTTGGCGAAGGCAGCCGGCTTGGGAAACCTCCGAATCGACTCGACGAGGTATTGATAGGCCTCGCGGTCGCTAGCCACTATCTCGCCGAGGCGCGGGATCACTTGGAACGAATAGAGGTCGTAAAGTGCATCAATGCCCGGTACGTCGACGGAGGAGAATTCCAGGCAGAGGAAGCGGCCGCCGAACTTGAGCGCGCGATGGGCTTCGGCGAGCGCCCGCTCGATGCGCGGCACGTTGCGGATGCCGAAGGCGATGGTGACACAATCGAAGCGCCGATCAGGGTAGGGCAATTGTTCGGCATTTCCCTGCTCGAAGCTCACCACGGCTTCATAGCCACGGGCGACGGCGCGGTCGCGGCCGACGTCGAGCATGGCGGTGTTGATGTCGCAGACGGTGACGCGTGTGCCAAGCCCGCCCGCATCGACCACGCGGAAAGCAACGTCGCCAGTGCCGCCGGCGAGATCGAGCAGCGCGAAGTCGCGCTCGCTCTTCGGCGGATTGACAGCGGTGACCAGCGCGTCCTTCCAGGCGCGGTGCAGGCCGCCCGACATCAGGTCGTTCATAAGATCGTAGCGGCGCGCCACCGAATGGAAAACGTCATTCACCAGTCCCTGTTTCTCGGCGAGCAACACGGTCTGCT
>Ga0207823_100019_pt1 | contig 20564 bp, 15 predicted proteins | sample LuqExpMetageno70_FD_187827 | JGI IMG/M metagenome (GOLD analysis project Ga0207823, IMG submission 187827) | Tropical forest soil microbial communities from Luquillo Experimental Forest, Puerto Rico - Sample 70 (SPAdes) | ecosystem: Environmental > Terrestrial > Soil > Tropical forest ... | reverse complement strand
TGCGGTCGTCGTCGACGAGAGCGATTATCGGCATGAAGCCCCTTTGGCGTGACGTTCCCGCGCCGTTTTCAACCCAGAAACTCGGTCTGAAATGTGGCCTCTTTGCAACAACTATGTGATTCGATTGCAAATTCAAGGTCATTTGGCGCAAGATCGGCAGGCTGGCAAATATGGTTTACATGCGAGTTGTGCGTATAAAAGCTGACGGGCTTGGCCAGGAGCGGGACCATGAGCGAGGCTAGCCGTAATTCGCCGCTCCCTGGCGCCATGCCGGGCCGTATCCCGGAGAATGCGCAGCCACCGGCGGATTTTGCTCCACGCGAGGTCGCCAAATCGCTGCTAAGGGCGACCCGCTCCGGGACTTTGGCGACGATCGATCGCAACGGCGGGTATCCCTTTGCCTCGCTTGTGAATATCGCGACGGATTTTGATGGAGCGCCCCTGATTCTGGTGTCACGCTTGGCGACGCACACCGCGAATCTGGAGGTCGATCGCCGCGCTTCGCTGCTGCTCGCCGAATATGGCAAAGGCGACGCGCTGGCGCATCCGCGGCTCACGGTGCTGGGCAGGTTTGCGCCCGTCGAGCACGAGAGCGGTGACGATGAACGCATCCGGCGGCGCTTCCTCGCCCGCCATCCGAAATCGGAGCTCTATGCCGGCTTCGGCGATTTCGCATTCTGGCGCATGGCTGTCGTTTCCGCGCATCTTAACGCCGGTTTTGCGCGCGCCGCCGACCTCGCCGCGGTCGACGTGCTCACGGACATCGGTGACGCGCAGGCATTAATCGAGAGCGAGGCGGACGCTATTGCCCACATAAACGGCGATCACGCCGAGGCCTGCCGGCTCTACGCCACCAAATTGCTCGGCGCGCCGGACGGCAAATGGGCTTGTGTCGGGATCGATCCTGACGGCATCGAATTGCAGCAAGGGGGTACGGCGCTGCGGCTTGCCTTCCCGCAGCGCGTCACCGGGCCGGGGCCGTTGCGCAGCGTGCTCAAGCAATTGGTGGAGCAGGCGCGCGTCGCCTGACCGATGTCGTCTTTGGTTAACTCCGGCGGGCAGGCTCCGTCGGCCGATTCCGCCGGCATTTCGGCCATCAGCTGAGCGTCGGTTGCCGCTGCCGCGTCTCAATTAACCTTGGCATCGCGGGTGTTCGTGACTAGGGTCGCGCGGCCCGGAACGAGGGGCTATACTTAACGCTTTATAATCACGCCGGCCCTGGGCGGCCTGCGATGCTTGGCGGTCCTTGGTCCGCCTGTAGGGAGGAAGTCGCGTGCAAGAATCGGGTTTGCGGAGCGGTGCTCATGGCGCCGATAAGTTCGGTTTCACGAATCTGGCCGCGGTACACTGGAATCTGACCGAGCCCGGCCTCTACGAGCACGCCATCCGCGGCAACGAGGCGACGATCGTCGTCGGCGGCGCGCTCTGCGCCGCGACCGGTCACCATACCGGCCGTTCGCCCAAGGACAAGCATACGGTTGTCGACGATCTCACACGCGATTCCGTGTGGTGGGACGGCAACAGAAAGATGAGCCAGGAGAATTTCCAGAATCTGCTTTCCGATTTCATCGAGCACGCCAAGGGTAAGAAACTGTTTGCGCAGGATCTCTATGGCGGCGCCGATCCGAAATACCGGGTCAAGACCCGCGTCTTCACCGAATATGCTTGGCACTCGCTGTTCATTCGGCAATTGCTGATCCGTCCCGAGCGCGCCGATCTCGAGAAGTTCGTTCCCGAGCTCACCGTTGTCGATCTGCCGTCGTTCAAGCCGGATGCCAAGCGGCACGGCGGGCGCGAGGGCTCGGACACGATGGTAGCGATCGATTTCGCCCGCAAGATTGTGCTGATCTGCGGCTCCTCCTATGCCGGCGAGATGAAGAAGTCGGTTTTCACCACGCTCAACTTCTATTTGCCGGCGGAGAACGTGGTGCCGATGCACTGCTCGGCCAATGTTGGGCCGAACGGCGACTCGGCGCTGTTTTTCGGCCTGTCGGGCACCGGGAAGACTACGCTCTCGGCTGATCCGCACCGCACGCTGATCGGCGACGACGAGCACGGCTGGGGTCCGGACGGCATATTCAATTTCGAGGGCGGCTGCTACGCCAAGTGCATCAAGCTCGCGCAGGAAGCCGAGCCAATGATCTGGGACGCCACCAACCGCTTCGGCGCCGTCTTGGAGAACGTGGTGTTCGATCCGGTCACGCGCATTCCCGATTACGACGACGGCTCGAAGACGGAGAACACCCGCTCGGCCTATCCGATGGAATTCATCCCGAATGCCTCGCGCACTGGCCGCGCCGGACATCCGAAGAATGTAATCTTCCTCACCGCCGATGCTTACGGCGTGATGCCGCCGATCGCTAAACTAACGCCGACTCAGGCGATGTATCATTTCCTCTCCGGTTACACCGCCAAGGTGGCGGGGACCGAGAAGGGCCTGATCGGCGTGCAGCCCGTATTCTCGACCTGCTTTGGCGCGCCGTTCCTGCCGCGGCACCCTTCGGTCTACGCCGACCTACTGCATGACTACATCAATCGTTACAAAGTCGATTGCTGGCTGGTGAACTCGGGCTGGACCGGCGGCAAGTACGGCGAAGGTCGCCGCATGCCGATCAAGGCGACGCGCCGGCTGCTCGCCGCTGTGCTCGACGGCGCGTTGAGGAACGTAGATTTCCGCACCGATCCTTATTTCGGTTTCTCGGTGCCGACCTCGGTGCAGGGCGTCGAGCCGCACCTGCTCAATCCTTTCAAGACCTGGAAGAACAAGGCCGAGTTTGACAAGACCGCGCGCGATCTCGTCGGCATGTTTCAGAAGAACTTCGCCAAATACGAGAGCCACGTCACGCCGGACATCAAGGCGGCGGCGCCGGAAGTGCGCATCGCGGCGGAGTGACCGCGGATGACGGAAGGGCGGCCCAAACGAGCGCCCTTTTTTCACTTCAAGCCAACGTCCGTTCAGATAGCTCCTAACTGGTCGCAAAATTCCCGTGTTACCGGCTTGCGCTGCTGGGGCCAGCGTTTAGGCGCTGGATTAACTCAACGGTTGGGTAGGAGTCCGCCGGCAAGCCGACTTTTAACTGCGCCTGTTTGACCGCGTTTCGGGTGCCGTTGCCGATCTTGCCGTCAGGTTCGCCGACGCCTTCGTAGCCTTGCTTGATCAGCAGCTTCTGCAGGTTGATCACCTGTTCAGTGCTGAGCGGCACCACGGCCGTCGCTCCGGAGTGGTCAACATTTGGCGCGCCATTCAGGCGAGTGGCGAAATAGGCCACCGTCGTCGAATAGACCATCGCGGAATTCCAGCCGAGGAATGCCTTGAAGTTCGGATAAGCGAGGAACGCCGGACCGTGTCGCCCCATCGGTAGGATCAACGAAGCGGGCAGGTCGCCCGACGGCAAGGAGCCGTAAGCCGGCTTCACGCCCCAGGCCGCCCACTTCGAGACCGGATGCTGGATGTTCACATCCGCTTCCTGCCAGGGGAGATTCTGCGGCACGTGCACTTCCTGCAACCAAGGCTCACCGCGGCGCCAGCCGAGGCTGACCAGGAACTTGGCCGCGGAGGCGATGGTGTCAGGCACGCTATTGATCAGGTCGCGGCGGCCATCGCCATCGAAGTCGACAGCATTCTTCAAATAATCGGACGCGGTGAACTGCATGCCGCCGAATTCGCCAGCCCAGTCGCCGATCATGTCCTCGACGCGCTGATCGCCGCCCTCGATGATTCGTAGCGCATCGAACAACTGCGTGCGGAAGAAATCAGGGCGGCGGCAGTCATACGCAAGTGTCGCCAACGCACTGAGGATCTTGTATTTGCCGAAATTGGCGCCGAAGTCGCTCTCCAAGCCCCAAAACGCGGTGAGCACCGGCGCCGGCACGCCGTATTCCTTTTCGACTTGTGCGAACAGTGCTGCGTGCTGCTTCATCTTGGCTAGGCCATTCGGGATGCGCGCGCCGCCCACCATGCGGTCAGAGAATTGCAAAAAGGTTTGATTGAACACGGCTTGGCCGTGGTCGCGCCGGATAATGACAGGATCGAAGGTCAGCGACGGTGAGGCGTCGGCGATTACCTTCGACGAGATGCCCTGTGCGGCGGCGTCCTTCTTGAACTGCGCAAGCCAGGCCTCATAGCTGCCGGTGTTCTGGCAGGACGCGGCCAGCGCCGGTCCGGCCAACACGGCGCCAAGCGCGGCCGCCGCCACTTTCAATACCGTTTTCCGCATCGTCTTTTCCACCTTGTTCGGGAGATTCGCATTGAATTTGAATTTGCCTAAGCGGGGACCTCGGTCAAGCCCTAAGGTCGGAGGCTTTTCGACCGATTCTTGTGAAATCGCCAGATAAATGGCAGTTCCATGACGTCGTTAATGACGAAAGGCGAGCTGGGACGCCGATGCAAGTCCTGGTGATTGGGGCAGGCGTTATCGGGCTGGCGGTGGCGCGCGGGGCTGCGTGCGACGGCCACGAGGTGATCGTGGCGGAAGCCGCCGGGAACATCGGTACAGGCATCTCCTCGCGCAACAGCGAGGTGATCCACGGTGGCATGTACTACGCCACGGGCACCCTGCGCGGGCGGCACTGCGTCCGCGGGCGGCGAATGCTGTATGAATTCTGCGCCGCGCACGGTGTGCCGCATCGCAAGTGCGGCAAGCTGGTGGTGGCGACCAACGATGCCGAGCTCGAGAAGATCCGTACCATCCAGAAGCAGGGCCGCATCAACGAGGTTGAGGGCCTCGAGATGCTCGGTGGCAACGCGGCACGCGCGCTCGAGCCGGAATTGTCTTGCGTCGGCGCACTGCATTCACCCGAAACCGGCATCATCGACGGCCACGCCTACATGCTGGCACTGCGCGGCGATCTCGAGGACAGGGGCGGCGCGATCGCGTTCAACACCCCGGTTGCCGGCGCGACGCGCAAGAACAGGCGATGGCTGGTATCGTTCGGCGGCCGCGAGGCCGGACAATTCGCCTTCGATGCGATTGTCAATTGCGCCGGCTTGGGCGCGCAATCCGTGGCGCGCAGCATACCGGATTATCCGGAAACGCAGGTACCACGGCTCATGCTGGCCAAGGGCAATTACTTCACCTTCACCGGCAAGACACCGTTCAAGCGGCTAATCTATCCGACGCCAATCGTCGGCGGCCTCGGCGTGCATGTAACGCTTGATATGGCCGGACGCATGCGCTTCGGTCCGGACGTCGAATGGGTGGAACGCGAGAATTACGACGTCGATCCTAAGCGCGCTACCGCCTTCTATGAACGCATTCGCACCTACTGGCCGGGCCTGCCGCACGGCAGCCTGTCGCCGGACTACTCCGGCATCCGGCCCAAGCTCAGCGGTCCGAACGAGCCGCAAGGAGATTTCCTGATCGACACGCCGGCGCGACATGGCCTGCCGGGATTGGTGCAGATGTTCGGGATTGAATCGCCGGGACTGACGGCGTCGCTGTCGCTGGCTGAAGCGGTCGCCGGCTATCTCGAAAGTTGAGCGCTAAGGTCTTGTCGTGTCGCCCGGCGCTGGGCGTCAATGGCACGGCGGGGTGCGCAGCAGAACCACCTCAGTCGAGGGGAAAGTTGCAGCGCTGCGGCCGCTAACCTTGTCATTTCCGTGGCTGTCGGGCAGCATCTGCGCCAATAAGCCAATAAGAAGATCAATTTTGGGAGAAGCCGTGGAAGTCTCGCCCGCAATCGAGATTGCGAAACACACTTTGCTATCCGGCGGCATTATCTTGACCGTCGGCACCATTACCGGGTTCGTCGCGCGGAAACTCACGGTTCCCGATATCGCCCTCTTCCTGATCGTCGGCATGGCGATCGGGCCGTCGGTGCTGGGCCTGATCGACATCAAAGCCGACTCCGCGCTCTACCAAATCATCCTGCTGTTCGGTGCGAGCTACATTCTCTTCGATGGCGGCGCTTCACTGCGTTTCGAGGTCTTGAAGAAAGTCTGGATCACGATCGTGGTACTGGCGACGATCGGCGTTCTTATCACTGCAGCTGTAACTTCTGCCGCCGCGCACGTCGTACTCGGCGTGCCTTGGATCGTGGCGCTTCTGCTGGGCGCGGCCATCGCCTCGACCGATCCTGCAACGCTCGTGCCGATCTTCCGGCAGGTCGAAATCCGCGATCGCGTGGCGCAAACGGTGATGAGCGAATCGGCCTTCAACGATGCTACCGGCGCAATCGTCACCGTCGGTGTGCTGAGCGTTGCCATGGGCACCGGTGAATTCTCCTTGACGTCATCTTTGTTCGACCTGCTTAAACAAACCGTGATCGGACTGGTCGCCGGCACCGTGCTTGGCTATCTGGCCGCGCTGATGATCGCGCACGAGCGCTGGGCCTTTCTCGAGGAATACGCGCCGATCGTCACCTTGGTGGCGGTGATCGGCGCCTATTTTGCCGCCGACAACTTGCAGGCCAGCGGGTTCATGGCGGTGTTCGTTTTCGGCATCGTGCTCGGCAATAAAGATGCCTTCGGCTTCAAGATGGGAAAGACCGAGCAGCAGAAGCTCAACGAGTTCGTGGCGACCACCGCCTTCATCATGCGGCTGTTCATTTTCCTGTTGCTGGGTTCACAGGTTGATTTCCACCTCATGGGTCAATATTGGCTCGGTGGTCTTATCGTGGTGCTCATCTTGATGCTGGTGGCGCGCCCGGTGACCGTGTTCCTGTGCGCGTTGCCCGACCAACGGGCGCGATGGAGCTTCAATGAGATGCTGTTCATGTGCTGGACGCGCGAGACAGGCGTCATTCCGGCCGCGCTCGCCGGGCTCTTGCTCGGCATGAAGGCGCCGGGAGCGCCGATTGTCGCTTCGGTGACGTTCATCGCCATCCTCATGACGATTCTGATCCAAGCGCCCACGACGAAGTGGCTAGGAGGCCGCTTGGGCCTCTTGGAAAAAAGTAGGGAGGATTGAATGGCTGCCAAGGTGCGTTTCAGCAATCCGAATACGCTCGCCAAGCCTCCGGGCTACAGTTACCTCGTCGAGGCAATGGGGCCCGGCCGCACCATCTATTTTGCTGGTCAGCTTGGCGTCGATACCGAAAACAAATTCGTCGGCGAACCGGGCGACTTCCACGCCCAGTGTGTTCAGGCTTTCGAGAACATGACGCTAGCCCTCAAGGCTGCGGGCGCGCGCTGGCGCGACGTGGTCAAGATCAACAACTTCCTTGTCAACATCGAGGGCAACATGTCGACCTTCCGTGAAGTGCGCGACCTCTACCTCAATACCCAAGCTCCGCCTGCCTCGACTACCATCGGAGTGCCGGCGCTGGCGCGGCCGGGCGGCCTGTTCGAGATCGAGGCAATCGCCGTATTGCCGGCGAAGGCGGCGGGCCGGGCGAGCGCGGCGAAAGGCGCGCGAAAAAGCTTTAAGGGGAAGAAGAACAAAAAGCGCTGAAAACTAGGCTAATGCGCCTCGTCCCAGTTGTTGGCGGCGCGGGCGTCGACTTGCAGCGGCACGTTGAGTGCCACGGCCGGCTTGGGCGCGCTTTCCATCACGTCCTTAATGATGGGAATGGTGTCGGCGACTTGGGCCTCCGGCACCTCGAAGATCAGCTCGTCGTGCACCTGTAGCAGCATTTGCGCGTTGAGCTTGGCGCCGGCGAACTCGCCCTCCATGCGCATCATGGCGCGGCGAATGATGTCGGCAGCGGAGCCCTGCAGCCGCGCATTGATGGCAGCGCGTTCGTTGAACGAGCGGATCGATGAGTTGCTGGCCTTGATGTCGGGATAGTGGCACTTGCGGCCGAACAGCGTAAGCACGTAGCCGTTGGCGCGGCAGTATTCCTTGGTTTCCTCCATGTAGTCGCGGATGCCGGGGAAACGCTCGAAATATTTCTTGATGTAGGCGGCAGCTTCGTCGCGCTCGATGCCGAGCTGATTGGCAAGTCCGAAGGCGGAAATGCCGTAGATGATGCCGAAATTGATCGCCTTGGCGCGCCGGCGAACTTCGCCCGGCATATCCTTGACCGGCACGCCGAACATCTCGGATGCGGTCATGGCGTGGATGTCGACGCCGTCCTGGAACGCCTTGCGCAGCGCCGGCACGTGCGCCACTTCCGACAACAGCCGTAATTCGATCTGCGAATAGTCGGCGGAGACGAGCTTCTTGCCGGGCGCGGCAACGAAAGCCCGGCGAATCTTCCGGCCGTCCTCGGTGCGCACGGGGATGTTCTGCAGGTTTGGCTCCGACGAGGAGAGCCGGCCGGTCGAGGTAGCAGCGAGCGCGTAGCTCGTGTGCACACGCTGGGTTTCGGGGTTAACATATGTGGGCAGCGCCTCGGTATAGGTCGAGCGCAGCTTGGAAACCTGGCGCCAATCAAGGATGGCTTGCGGCAGCTTGTGGCCCTGCTCGGCCAATTCCTCGAGCGTGCGCGCGCCGGTCGACCATTGCCCGGTCTTGGTCTTGGTGCCGCCGGGCAGCCCCATCTGGCCGAACAGGATGTCGCCCAATTGTTTCGGCGAGCCGGGATTAACCTGCGTGCCGGCGATCTTGTTGATCTCTTGCTCAAGCGCAGCCTGCTTCTTGCCGAAGTCATTAGAAAGCTGCGCCAGCACGGCAGGATCGACCGAGATGCCGCGCTGCTCCATGCGCGCGAGCACGCAAGGCATCGGGCGCTCGAGCGTTTCATAGACGCTCACTACCTTTTCGGCCGCCATGCGTGGCTTCAAGGCTTGCCAGAGGCGCAGCGTCACATCAGCGTCCTCGCCAACGTACGTGGCGGCGCGCGCGATCGGTACCGCCTCGGGTGTGAACAGCGCCTTGTCCTTGTTCTTAGCGTCGTTGAAGCGCGAAGGACTGCGGCCCAGATAACGGTTGACGACCGCATCCATATCGTGGGCGCCATTGCCGGCGTCGAGTACATAGGAGATCAGCATCGTGTCGTCGATTGCGCCGATGCGGACGCCGCGGCAGGCGAGAACCAGCCAGTCGCGCTTGATGTCGTGGCCGATCTTGACGACACTCAAATCCTCCAGAATCGGTTTTAAGGCGATGAGTGCCTCGCGTTCGGGGATTTGACCGTAGCAAAGCTTGGCGGCGAACAACCCGGAGGTCTCGCTTTCGCTCGCCTCGCGATGGCCGAGCGGGAGGTAAGCCGCCTCGTTAGGCGCCACGGCGAAGCCGATGCCGCACAAACTGGTGCGCATCGGATCGAAACTGCTGGTCTCGGTCTTCAGGGCCAGCACGCCGGTGTCATAGGCGCGCTCGATCCAGTGCTCAAGCCGATCGAGGCTATCGATCGTTTCGTATTTGGTAGGATCGAACTTGGCTGAACGCAACGCCTCGATGCGCCGCTTGGACAGCGAGATCGGTGTTAGGGTTTCTCTTTCGGGTCGCTCACCCGCGCCTTTAGGTGGCGGCGCGATAAGCGGAAGCTGCCCTTGCCGTCCGAGATTCGGCTGCGTCGCAGAGGATGGCGGCAACAGCGCTGGCGTATCGGACGAGGGCCGATGTCCCGCCGACAGCTTCGCGTCGGCCTCGATCTGCGAAGCGTCGATGCCGGTCTTCTCAGCGACGCGGCGCGTAATGCTTGCGAACTCCATCGCCTTCAGGAAGGCGATCAGCCGCTTGTAGTCGGGCTCATGCACGACCAGCTCGTCCACCGGAACGTCAAGCTTTACTTTGTTTTCGAGCGTGACCAACCGCTTTGACATGCGCGCGGCCTCGGCGTTGTCGATGAGCGACTGCCGCCGTTTCTCCTGCTTGATCTCACCCGCGCGCTTGAGCAGCGTTTCCAGGTTGCCGTATTCGCCGATCAGTTGCGCCGCAGTCTTGACGCCGATGCCCGGCACACCCGGCACGTTGTCCGTGGAATCGCCGATCAGCGCCTGTACCTCGATCACTTTTTCCGGCGGCACGCCGAACTTCTCGATCACCTCCTCGCGGCCGATGCGGCGGTCCTTCATAGTGTCGTACATGACGACGCCGTTGCCGATGAGCTGCATGAGGTCCTTGTCGGACGACACGATGGTGGTCGTTGCCCTGGCCTCGCTGGCAATCCGCGCGTAGGTCGCGATCAGATCATCGGCCTCGTAGCCCGCCTGTTCGAGGCACGGAATTTCGAAGGCGTGCACGGCCTCGCGGATCAACGGGAATTGCGGGATCAGATCGACCGGCGGGTCCGGCCGATGCGCCTTATAATCGGGATAAAAATCGGTGCGGAAGGTCTTCTCGGATTTGTCGAACACTACCGCGAGATGCGTCGGCTTCTCCTCCGGCTTCATCTCGGCCAAGAGCTTCCATAGCATGTTGCAGAAGCCAAGCACGGCGTTGACCTGCAGGCCGTCCGATTTACGGGTCAGCGGCGGCAGGGCGTGATAGGCGCGGAAGATGTAGCCGGAGCCGTCCACCAGAAAGAGGTGGTCGCCCTTTTTTAACGGACGGGCGGCGGGAACTGTGACGGCGGCTTTAGACTGGGACTTGGCGCTGGCGGGCATACGTCGAATGTGGGCCCTAACGCCGCGTTAATCAATCTTGCGCCTGCCGCTGCCACAGTAAATGCCGAAGCCTTACTATCGCCTTGTGGGGCAGCCTGCTATGAGACCGCCGATTCCAGCGGCTGCACAGACGATACGACGGGATATTTTATGCGCGTTGCCATGATCGGCACTGGCTATGTCGGTCTCGTCTCCGGAGCCTGCTTCGCCGATTTCGGCCATGAGGTGACCTGCGTCGACAAGGATGCCGGTAAAATCGCAGCGCTCATGCAGGGCGAGGTGCCGATCTATGAGCCTGGCCTGCCCGATCTGGTCGCCGCCAATACACGTGCGGGACGGCTGACCTTCAGCAGCGATCTTCCCGCCGCCGTGACAGACGCCGACGCGGTGTTCATCGCGGTCGGCACGCCATCCCGCCGCGGTGACGGGCACGCCGACCTAAGCTTCGTCTATGAAGCCGCGCGCGAGATCGCTGCCGCGCTCGGAGGTTTCACAGTGGTAATCACCAAGTCCACTGTGCCGGTTGGCACCGGCGACGAGGTCGAACGCATCATCCGCGAGACGCGGCCGCAGGCGGAAGTAGCCGTGGTATCGAACCCAGAGTTCCTGCGCGAAGGCGCCGCCATCCAGGACTTCAAGCATCCCGACCGCATCGTGGTCGGTACCGAGGATGCGCGGGCGCGCGAGGTGATGGCCGAGCTTTATCGCCCGCTCTATCTCAACCGCTCGCCGATCCTGTTTACTGACCGACGCACCGCCGAACTGATCAAGTACGCTGCCAACGCGTTCCTCGCCACTAAGATCACCTTCATCAACGAGATCGCCGACCTGGCGGAGAAAGTCGGCGCCGACGTGCAGGAGGTCGCGCGCGGCATCGGGCTCGATAACCGAATCGGTTCGAAATTCCTGCATGCAGGTCCGGGCTTCGGCGGGTCCTGCTTTCCCAAGGATGCGGTGGCGCTGCTCAAGACCGGACAGGACCACGAGGCGCCGCTGCGCATCATCGAGGCGGTGGTCGCGGTCAACGACCAACGCAAGCGCGCGATGGCGCGCAAGGTTTCGGCGGCACTGGGCGGCGAAACGCGCGGCAAGACGATTGCCGTGCTCGGGCTCACCTTCAAGCCGAACACCGACGACATGCGCGAGGCGCCGTCAATCCCGTTGATCACGGCGTTACAAGACATGGGCGCCAAGGTGCGCGCCTACGATCCGACTGGAATGGAGCAGGCTAAAGGCCTAATCGGCAACGTAACCTTCTGTAAGGACGCGTATGACTGCGCGGAGGGCGCCGCGGTGCTGGTGATCGTCACGGAATGGGAGCAATTCCGCGCGCTCGATTTCGCGCGGCTCAGGAAAGTGATGGAGCGGCCAGTACTGGTCGACCTGCGCAATATCTATCGGCCGGGGGAAGTTGCGCGTCACGGCTTTATCTACGATAGCGTCGGGCGGCCGAAGAAATGAGCAACAACATTATCACTAAGAGACGCTGATAGGCCCCGCGCGTATCCGCGCGGGGCAGGCAGAAGCTTTCCAAATTGATAGCCGAGTTTTTGCATCCGATTTTTCGGTGATGACGTTACATATGTGCCGTTTCGACATACCGCTTCCGATCGACGAAGCGCTGCCGCGGCTTACCAGCGCGCTGGCGACGAATAACCGCTCCGTGCTGGTGGCACAGCCAGGCGCCGGCAAGACCACGCGGGTGCCGTTGGTGTTGCTAGACGAGCCGTGGGCGAAGGATATGAAAATCCTGGTGCTGGAGCCGCGCCGGCTCGCCGCGCGCGCCGCGGCAGCACGCATGGCGTCGATATTGGGCGAGCAGGTGGGCGATACCGTCGGCCTGCGCGTGCGTTTCGGCTCGAAAGTCTCGAAACGCACGCGCATCGAGGTAGTCACCGAGGGCGTGTTCACACGGCTGATCCTTGACGATCCGTCGCTCGCAGGTGTCGCCGCCGTGCTGTTCGATGAATTCCATGAACGTTCGCTCGATGCCGATCTTGGGCTGGCGCTAGTACGCGACGCCCAGCAGGGATTGCGTGACGACCTCAAGATCCTGGTGATGTCGGCGACCCTCGATGGTGCGCGCGTCGCGGCCCTGCTCGGCAATGCGCCGGTGATCGAGAGCCAAGGCCGCGGGTTCCCGGTAGAGACGCGTTATCTCGGTCGCGATGCGCGGGTGCCGATCGAGCGCCAAGTCGCGGACGCGGCCGAGCACGCGCTGCGCGCCGATAGCGGCTCTCTACTGGTCTTTCTGCCGGGCGCTGCGGAAATCCGCCGCACCGAGACACTGCTGAAGGAACGCGTCCGGAAAGCCAATGTCGATATCGTTGCCTTATTCGGCGCGCTCGACGCGAGCGAGCAGGACCGCGCCATTTCACCGGCGCCGCCGGGACACCGCAAGGTGGTGCTGGCTACTTCGATTGCGGAAACGTCGCTCACCATCGAAGGCATTCGTGTCGTGATCGACAGCGGCCTGTCGCGCGTGCCGCGTTACGAGCCCGACGTCGGCCTGACACGCCTGCAAACCGTGCGCGTATCGCGTGCGGCGGCCGATCAACGCCGCGGCCGCGCCGGGCGTACCGAGCCGGGCGTCTGCTACCGGCTGTGGGACGAACCGCAAACCGGCTCGCTGGAGCCCTATACACGGCCGGAGATCCTGTCGGCGGATCTGTCGTCGTTCGTGCTCGACCTGGCGCAATGGGGCGCCGTCGATCCGGGCGAGCTCGCGTTCCTCGATCCGCCGCCGCGCGCCGCGCTGAACGAAGCTAGAGCGCTGCTCGGTGATCTGGGCGCGCTGGACGCGCAGGGCCGTGTCACCGAGGAGGGCCGCAAGCTTCGCGCTTTGCCGCTGCCGCCGCGGCTGGCGCGCATGGTGGTCGATGCGGCGGCAGAAGGCGCCGGCGCGCAGGCAGCCGCTATCGCCGCCCTCCTTACCGAGCGCGGGCTCGGCGGCGACGATCTCGATCTTTGCCGGCGCCTCGATCAATTTCGCCGCGACAGCTCGCGGCGCGGCGAGGATGCGCGCGCCATGGTGAAGCGCTGGGCCGATGCCGTCGACGGCAACGGAGGCGGCAAGCTTTCGGTGGGCTCCATTCTCGCGCTCGCGTATCCGGACCGCATCGCCAAGAGCCGAGGTGGCCGTAGCGGCGCCTTTCTGCTCGCCAATGGCCGCGGCGGCTTGGTCGATCCAGCGTCGGCGCTGGCGTGCGAGACGTTCCTAGCGGTGGCGGAGCTGACTGGCGCGGCTGGCGCGAGCCGCATCCTATTGGCGGCGCCGCTCACGCGGGCCGAGATCGAGGCGCGCTTCGCCGACAGAATCGAAGAGCGTGAGGCGGTGACTTTCGACACCGATTCCGCCTCGTTGCGCGCGCGGCGCAGCCGCCGGCTTGGCGTGTTGGTGCTGGCCGAACAGCTCAAGCCGGTCGCCCCCAATGCTGAAAACGCGAAGCAACTGGCAGAAGGCATTGCCGCCCTCGGTATCGGCAAGCTGCCGTGGAGCAAGGCGCAATTGCAGTTGCGCAACCGTGTATCTTTCCTGCGCCGGTCGGAAGGCGACGAATGGCCCGATCTATCAGACAACACGTTGGCGCGCACAGTGGCAGAATGGCTGGCACCGTTCCTGACCGGCAAGACTGCGCTCGCGCAAATTGGCGCCGACGACCTCGCCGCGGCGCTTGACGCGTTGATCCCGTGGAATCTGCGCCACCGGCTGGATGCCGAGGCGCCGACGCATTTCACCGCGTCGACCGGCTCAGCGGTACCCATCGACTACGACGCCGAGCAGGGGCCGACCATATCGATCCGAGTGCAAGAGCTATTTGGTTTGGCAACGCATCCTAGCATCGCCGGTGGGCGCGTACCGCTCGTGATCGAGCTGCTGTCGCCGGCGCACCGGCCGGTACAGGTGACACGCGATCTGCCAGGGTTTTGGCGCGGCAGCTATAAGGATGTCAAAACAGAGATGCGCGGCCGTTATCCTAAGCATCCCTGGCCCGACGATCCGCTCAGCGCCCCAGCGACACGGCGCGCTAAACCGCGCGGTGCATAAAATTGTCGGCACTGCCTTGACCGGTCGGTCACCATCGCTGTAGCGCGGCACAGCTGACGGCGTTGCGTTAAGGCGCTCTTCGGCAACTGCATGCGACGCTTGATCCATGCGTCAGGCTCTGATCTTTGCCGCCATAACGCTCGTCGGCAGCGTCTATATTGCCCGTTATGCCGACAACTCGGTGGTAGGACCCCCGGCTACGCAGGCGGCGGCGGTACAACCCGTCGAGCGGCCGACACACGAATCGATCGGCCAGCACAAGATGGAGCTCACCAGCGGGCGTGACGGCCATTTTCGCGTCGACGCCCGTGTCGACGGCCGCCATATCGACTTCATGGTCGACACCGGCGCTTCGTTCGTGATCCTGCGCGAGACCAGCGCGTCGATGGTCGGCGTGCATCCTATGCCGCGCGATTACACGGCCACCGTCACCACCGCCAACGGCAAGATCAAGGCCGCGCCGACAAAGCTGTCCCGCATCGAGATTGGCAACATCACCGTGTTCGACGTACCGGCGCTGGTGCTGCCCGACGAGGCGCTGTCGACCAACCTACTCGGCGTCTCATTTCTGTCGCGGCTGCGGCGCTATGAATATGCCGACGGTCGCATGATTTTCGAGCAATAGCCCTCATCTGTCCTTCATGAAACTTAAGGCTGACGGAGCGCTTGCGCAGTTCCGGCGTTAGGCTATTTAACCGCGAACTTGCCCAGCCCTTTTGAGGACCTGATGTTCCCGGCGCCAAAATCCGAGCTCAAGCCCAATACCTACGCCTATGAATCCTCGCCGTTGGTGAGGGCGACCGGCTTCCGCGAATACGACGCGCGCTGGCTCCTGGAAAAAGAAATCAACCTGATGGGCGTGCAGGCGCTCGGGATGGGCCTCGGCAAGTTGATCCACGAATTGGACGTGAAGCCGGAAGTCATCACCGGCCACGATTTCCGCAGTTATTCGGCCTCGGTGAAAATGGCGCTGGTGTCCGGCCTGATGGCGGCTGGCTGCAAGGTGCACGATATCGGGCTGGCGATCACACCGATGGCCTATTTCGCCCAATTCGAGCTCGACGTCCCTTGCGTCGCCATGGTCACCGCTTCCCACAACGATAACGGGTGGACTGGCGTGAAGATGGGCGTCAACCGGCCGCTCACTTTCGGGCCGATGGAGATGAAGCAGCTGAAGGAAATCGTGCTCGACGCCCAATTTGATCTCAAGGGAGGCGGCTCCTATGTGTTTGTCGAGAACTTCCCCGAGCGCTACATCGCCGATCTCGCCAAGCGACCGAAGATCAAGCGTAAGCTGAGGGTCGTCGCCGCCTGCGGTAACGGCACCGCCGGCGCCTTTGCGCCGCGCATCTTACAGACGATCGGCTGCGACGTGATCCCGCTCGATTGCGAGCTCGACCACACCTTCCCTCGCTACAATCCCAACACCGAAGATATGAAAATGCTGCACGCGATGCGTGACGCGGTGCTGGTCAACAAGGCTGACGTGGCACTCGGCTTCGACGGCGACGGCGACCGCTGTGGCGTGGTGGACAACGAGGGCGAGGAAATCTTCGCCGACAAGGTCGGCGTACTGCTGGCGCGCGACATGTCGAGCCTGCACAAGCGCTCGACCTTCGTGGTGGACGTCAAATCGACCGGCCTCTTTCTCACCGATCCGGTGCTGAAGGCGAACGGCGTTAAGGCCGACTACTGGAAGACCGGGCATTCCTATATCAAGCGTCGGGTCAATGAGCTGGGTGCGCTAGCCGGCTTCGAGAAGTCCGGTCACTTCTTCTTCAACAAGCCGTTCGGCCGCGGCTATGACGACGGCATGATTTTCGGCCTTGCGGTGTGCGACATGCTCGACCGCAATCCGGGGAAGAGCATGGCGGATCTGCGCAAAGGGTTGCCGAAGACCTGGGGCTCGCCCACCATGTCGCCGCACTGCGACGACGAGAAGAAGTACGGTGTAGTCGATTCCGTTGTGGCGCACTTCGAGGAAGCTATGGCCAAAGGCGAACCGGTGGCCGGGCAGAAGATCCGGAGCCTAGTCACGGTGAACGGCATCCGCGTCACCGTCGAGGACGGCACCTGGGGCCTGGTGCGGGCTTCCTCGAACAAGCCGGAGTTGGTGGTCGTGGTGGAAAGCCCGGTGTCGGAGCAGCGCATGCGCGACATGTTCAAGGCAATCGATTGCGTGCTGCGCCAACATCCGGAAGTTGGCGAGTACAACCAGACGATTTGATCGCCATTCAAATCCCCCAATAGCGTCCGGTGCCGCCGATAATGACGACGATCAATCCGAGCGGCAGGTTGATCATGATAATCTGACGGATGCGGCCGAGCTGCGGAACGGCGGCCGGCCAGTCCTGCGCGTCGACCGCGTGCTTCAAGGCGAGCCACGGTCCGTGGAACAGCCAGACAAAGAGCACGATCATCAGCCAGCCGAGACCTTGCATTAGCTGAATGTAGATTGGCGCGCCGGCAAAACCGCCGAACGTGGTCACTAACATCCAGTAACCGCTAGCGAGCAGCAGAAGCACTGCGACCCACACCCACGGAAAGAATTTGGCGAAGAAGTTTCGCCACAGCCGCAGCCGCTGCGGAGCTTCGAGCACGCCAGCGGCAGGGCGCAGGCACACGTAGGCCGCAAACATGCCACCGACCCAGACGACGGCACCGAGAACATGGAGCGTGAGGGCAAGCGCGGTGCTGAGCATAAGTGGATCCTGGATCATCGGCGGTCCGGCAGCATACCATGACGAGACGCAGCGGAAGCGTTAGAACACAAGCATGCGCATCGCCATTCTCGGCGCCGGACCGGCCGGGCTTTATCTCAGCTTTCTCCTCAAGCGCCGCAGGCCGGAAGCCGACATTACCGTCATCGAGCAGAATCCGGCCGACGCCACCTTCGGCTTCGGCGTGGTGTTCTCCGACCGCGCGCTCGAATTCCTGCGTGAAGACGATGAGCCGACCTATGCGGCAATCGTCCCACAAATGGAATCCTGGAACGACATCACCTTGGTGCATCGCGGCGAGCGCATTGTCATCGACGGTGTCGGCTTTGCTGCTATCGGCCGGCTGAAGCTTCTGCAACTCTTGCAGGAGCGGGCGCTCTCGGTCGGCATTGCGCCGATCTACCGACGCACTGTCGATACGCTCGACGAGCTCACTAGCTTCGATCTGATCGTCGGTGCCGATGGCGTGAACTCATTGGTACGGCGGACTCACGCGGAGCAATTCGGCGCCAGCGTCTGCTATCTCACCAATCGTTTCGCCTGGTTTGGCACCGGCAAGCGCTTCGAGACGCTGACGCAGACCTTTATCGCGACCGATCTCGGTCATTTCAACGCGCATCATTATCGTTTTACGCCTGATTTGAGCACCTTTATCGTCGAAGTCGATGCGCCAACCTTTGAGCGCGCCGGCTTTGCAAAGATGAGCGAGCAAGACGCGCGCGCAATATGCGAGCGCGTTTTTGCCGATGCACTCGGCGGCCATCCGTTGATCTCCAACAATTCGATCTGGCGACGGTTTCCGCTGGTGCGCAACGAGCGCTGGTCTTATGGCAATCACGTGCTGCTGGGCGACGCGCTGCACACCGCGCATTTCTCCATCGGCTCAGGCACGCGGCTCGCCATGGAAGACGCGATCGCGCTCGACAAGGCCTTGGCGACGCATAAGGATTTGCATAAAGCGCTCCAGGCCTACGAGGCTGCGCGGCGTCCGATCCTGGATAAGCTGGTGGCCGGCGCCAACGGCAGCGGCGAGTGGTACGAGCATTTCGCCGAGCACATGAAGCTGAGCCCGGTCGATTTCGCGATGAGCTACATTATCCGTTCCGGCCGAATTAATATCGAGCGGCTGCGCAAGTTGTCGCCGCGCTTCGTCGAACGATTTGAGCGCGAGCGTGGCTAGCCTCTCATTCGATGCGCAGATGCGCTTCATGCACGACCTTGCCCCACTTGGCGATCTCGCTCTTGATGCGCGCCCCGAACACTTCCGGTTTGTCCGCGACCGGGACAAAGCCGAGCTTGAGCAAATTCGACGTCACGTCCGGCTGCGCCACCGCTTTGGCAATCTCGCGCTGTAGGACGTTGACAATCTCCTTCGGCGTACCTGCGGGCGCCAGCACGCCAGTGAGCGTATCGGCTTCCTGGTCTAAATAGCCGGCTTCCTGCATGGTCGGCACACCAGGCAGCTCGGTACTGCGGCTGACCGCGAGTAAGGCGAGCGCGCGCAATTTGCCGTCCTTGATATTAGCGAGCGCCGGCGGCAACGCGGTGAAGGCGATCTGTGTGTGACCGCCGACGGTCGATTGAACCGCCTGCGCCGCGCCGGGGAACGGCACGTGCACCATGTCGAGTCCGAAGATCTGCTTGAACAATTCACCCGACAGATGTGGCGTCGAGCCGATGCCGGGCCCCGCGAAACTGTATTTGCCCGGGTTGGCCTTGATCAGCGCAATCAGCTCCTTCACGTTCTTCGCCGGCACCGACGGATTGACCGTAATTACGTTCGGCGAGAAGGCGACCATAGTAACCGGCGCGAAGTCCTTCACCGCGTCATAGGGCACGTTGGCGTAAAGACTCATGTTTACCATGAAGCCGGTGCTCACCACGGTCAGTGTGTAGCCGTCCGGCGGTGCCTTCGCCACTTCGGCGCTGGCGATGTTGCTGCCGGCGCCAGGCCTGTTCTCGACGTAGAATTGCTGGCCGAGCGAAGCGGACAATTTCTCCGCCACGATGCGGGCAATGACATCGGTCGGGCCGCCGGCGGTGAAGCCGACCACCATGCGCACCGGATGGTTTGGGTAGCTCTGCGCGCCGGCGCTTCCGCCGGTGAAGATCGCAATGCAGAAAACGAGCACGCGCACCATGGTTCGCATGACGTCCTCACCGGTTTTTGTTAAGCGGCCGTTGCCGCGTATTGCTCTGCAGGAAGGCTAGCCGTTGCGCCGCTCTCCGCGCAATGCCGGCAGGCCGATGCCGGTCGCCTCGAATCCGCCGTCGACCGCCAGCGTCTGGCCGGTGATATAGCTCGCTCGCTCGCTGCACAGGAAGAAGATCACCTCGGCCAGTTCGCTCTCCAGGCCGTAGCGGTTGAGCGGAATCGCGTCGTGGTAGGCAGCGCGGATTTCCGCCGTGTGCACCGCTTTGGCCATCGCCGTGTCGACCGGCCCCGGCGCCACGGCATTGACGCGGATGCCGAGGGGCGCAAGCTCGATTGCCTGCTGCTGAGTGAGATGCGCAAGGCCCGCTTTGCTGGTACCGTAGGCCGTGCGCAGAGTGGAGGCGCGCAGGCCCGAGATTGAGGTGATGTTGACGATGGCGCCACCGCCCGAGTCGCGCAACAATGGCGCTGCCGCCTGTGTGCAAAGGAACGGGCCGGTGAGGTTGACCGCCAGCACGCGCGACCAATCCTCGTAGGTTACGTCGAGGATCGGCTTGAAAATGGCGATGCCGGCATTGTTAACCAGCGCATCAAGGCGGCCAAATTTCTGGCCGATCGCTTCAATCGCGCGCGACACACCCGCTGCGTCGGCCACGTCGCAGGTTATCGCCATCGTTGTGGCAGGCTTTGCCAGCACCGTGAAGGTGCGACCGAGATTGTCGCCATCGATGTCGAGCAGCGCGACGCTCCAGCCGTCGGCCAGGAAACGTTTGGCCGTGGCAAGCCCGATGCCACGTGCAGCCCCGGTCACCAGCGCGACTTTTTGGGGTTCTGTGCTCATAACCGGCGCTCGAGGCTTCAGTCAGTCTCTTCCTTGAAAGTTTCGCGGAAAGGATGCGCGGCGTAGACGCCGAGGATCGTAAGCTCCTTGGAGAAGAAGGCGAGCTCCTCGAGCGCGAGCACAAGCGCACGGTCATCTGGGTGACCCTCGACGTCGGCGTAGAACTGGGTGGCGAAGAAATTGCCGCCGATCATGTAACTCTCGAGTTTGGTCATGTTGACGCCGTTAGTGGCGAAGCCGCCGAGCGCCTTGTAAAGCGCGGCGGGAACGTTGCGCACGCGAAAGACGAAAGTGGTGATGACTTTTCTGTTGTCGGGCTTCGCCCACTTCTTTTCCTTTGAGAGCACGACGAAGCGGGTGGTTGAACT
>Ga0207823_100016_pt1 | contig 21120 bp, 17 predicted proteins | sample LuqExpMetageno70_FD_187827 | JGI IMG/M metagenome (GOLD analysis project Ga0207823, IMG submission 187827) | Tropical forest soil microbial communities from Luquillo Experimental Forest, Puerto Rico - Sample 70 (SPAdes) | ecosystem: Environmental > Terrestrial > Soil > Tropical forest ... | reverse complement strand
CTATTATGGATTACGACACCGGATTATGTTCCGAATGTCCTTCGCTCCGCTATTTGATTCCTTTACGCGAACTCACTAGGCTTGCCCCTTCAGCCGCCTGTTACACTCGCTGTAATAGCCGCCACCCTTCTGAATCCACTTCAAGCCGCCATTTCCACCGTTTGTCTTGTTAACTCGGTATTGCTCAAGACAGGTGAGCATGCGTGCCTTGCCGGCGGACTTACTCGCGTATCTTGACGAAATCGCGCTCGGAAATATCGCGTTGCCAGGTTCAGCAGTTGCTCCCGCTCCGCATTGCGCTCTGCGGAAATCGTTCCATTTCATGCCGTTGAGGGTGCCGGCTTCTTTAGCTGCTTTGTACTTCGCGCTGCATTCATGCATCGAAAGGGCTTGAGCCGAGGTGACCTGTAACGCCAATGCACCGATGACCATAACAATACACGCAGTAACGCAACGCATCATCATGACTTTGCTTCCCTCATTGTGTAGGTTTGGCTTGACCAAGCCATGCAGCTCGCCTCTTCGGCCCCCCGTAAGACTGCCGCAGATCTTGCAAACGCTTATAGCCCTTCAGTGCGGAATGTGTCGCAGCTCGCGACTTCCCCGGACCTTAAGCCGGTTGAGAACCAGCGGGAGCGTTGTGCCGAAGTACCGTGAGTAAACGAGTCGGGCACTACATAGCCCTGGGCTTGTTTCTGCAATCGATCATCCCCGATCGCTGAAGCCGTTTGCAGCGCAGATTCAACATCGCCAGGTTCAATGAATTGCCATTTGGCTTGCCCGTGATTTGCCCACACGCCCGCAAGACAGTCCGCCTGCAACTCCACCCTTACCTGCAAGCTATTCTTCTCAGCCTCGCCCATTGCCTTCTGCGCTTCCTGCACCTTCGGCAGCAATCCGAGCAAGTTCTGCACGTGATGACCGATCTCATGAGCAATGACATAGGCCTCCGAGAACTGGCAGGACTTGCTCCCATTGCACGCGCCGAAGCGCTGCTGGAGGTCTTGGAAGAAACTTGTGTCGAGGTAGACCTTTTGATCGATCGGGCAATAGAACGGACCCATTGCCGCTTGCGCGAACCCGCAACCTGACTGGGTCGATCCAGAGAACATGACCAGCGTTGGCGGATTGTAAGTCTTCCCGGAGCGAGCAAAAATCTCCGTCCACTCGGCTTCCGTGCTGCCCAGGATGGCCGACACGAAATGACCCATTTCGTCAGACGGCGCTCCAGTCGAGCCGGGACTCGCTGGCCCTTGCTGCGTCTGGCTGCCTCCGGAGATCAACTCCGCGCCCCCTATCAAGATGCGCGGATCGATACCTAATGCCCAGCCGATCAAGCCGAGTACTACGACCGTTCCGATACCGAGACCAGCGCGGCCCCCGGGGACGCCGCGACGATCTTCGATCCGATCGCTGGTTGGTAGTTCATCAAGGCGCATGGATTCACCTCACAACTCAGCCTAAACCTCACACTAGAGATTAGACAGCCTGGACAACTCCGCCAACGTCGGCATTCGGCCAGCCGGGGTTAGCTTGTCCACGATTCCCGGCAAAACCTGTGATAGGCTCTTGGTGAGTTCTTCCTCAGACAGACCAGACTTCTGAGCGAGCGTTTTGATGATATCGGGGCCAAGCGCCGATCCAAGTTGTCCAGACGAAACGGGCTGGTTTTGGCCGGGACCAACCCACGAATTGGCTGCGTCAGCTAGACCGCCCTTCTGCAGTTTGTCCAATAATCCGCCCAACCCGCCCAGTAGACCACCGGCCCCATCGCCGGATGTCGGTTGCGACCCGGCGCTGGTACCCGATCCTGCGCCACTGCCGCCTCCAAACAGAGCGCCTGACGCCAACAAGCCCATGAGCGCGAGCATTAGCGGTTTACCTATTCCTCCTGGTGCTAGAGAACCCAACATGTCATCGAGGCCTGCCATTGTTCTTCTCCGATGCGTTTTCAGTTGAAGTTGATCATCGACGCGTCAAACGCGACGCTGACCCATTACCGCGTTGTAGACTACCAGCACCACCACCGAGCCCACGACTGCGACGATCATGCTGTAAATGTTTAAGCCTGTGACGCCCGATGCTCCGAATAGATCGAACAGGAATCCGCCGACAAGAGCGCCGATGATTCCGAGTACCATGTCGAGCCAAAAGCCCTGTCCCTGGCGGTTGACGATCTTGCTACCAATAAATCCGGCGATCAGACCAAGTATTATCCAACTGAGGATGCCCATCTCTGTAACCTCCCTTAACTTGCCGAACAGTAAGGTGCTTAGAACAACAAGCTTTCTCGGCGGCCTACACCGGCTAAAGCTGATCGGCTGGGTGCTTTCATCTTGATCTGTCAGCCTAATCTGTCAGCGTAGCTATCGCTCTTATAATTCTCTTTTGGCTATTTTAAGTATATAGCCCAAATGGACTAATTGGGGTTCCTGTGACACAGCGACGCAGCACGACCGATTCAAAACGAATAGGTTGCCCGGTTGCCGATCGGATTTACGTGATCCAATCACTCTGACTGTTAATTGACAGCGACCGGATCGTCGATCGGCCTGGTCGAAATAAATTGTTGCTGGGCAAGACGAGCAAATCGGCCCCCGGCCTTCACGAGTTCATCAAACGTCCCGCTCTCAACAATTCTTCCCTGATCGAAGACGAGGATACGAGAGGCCTTGCGCACCGTCGATAACCGGTGCGCGATGACGAAAGTTGTGCGCCCCCTCATGACCTCGTCAAGCGCACGCATGACCTTTGCCTCGGTATCAGTGTCGAGAGCGCTTGTGGCTTCATCAAGAATGAGGATTGGCGGGTCCTTCAGAAGCGCGCGGGCAATTGACAGGCGCTGACGCTCGCCTCCTGATAGCGAGCGGCCTCGCTCGCCGACGTTACCGGCAAAGCTTTCAAACTTGCGCTCGATGAACTCCAACGCTTGTGCGCGTTGGGCCGCATCACGCATTTCCGCCTCTGTCGCATCGGCTTTACCGACCCGCAGATTTTCGCTGATTGAACGATTGAAGAGCAGTGCTTCCTGAAAAACCACGCCTATGTTTCGGCGTAGTGACGAGACCTTGAACTTGCGAATGTCTGTGCCGTCGATTTCTATTCGGCCTGATTGCGGATCGAAGGCTCTATGAAGCAAGGCAATTGCCGTGGACTTTCCCGCGCCCGTCGCGCCAACAAGCGCGATCGTTTCTCCTGGCATTGCTTTGAAATTCACATTTTCGACGGCCATCCGCCTGCCATCGTATGAGAAGAAGACGTGTTTGAATTCGACGAGTCCATGCAGCCTGCCGGGGTCGAACGCTCCCGGCGCATCGCGAATCGATGGAATGGTGTCCCACACATGGAAGAATTCACGCAGACGCGGGGCCTCTGACACGACTTCATTGATGAAACTGACGCTGTGCTCCAGGCGGGCTATGATGAGTCCCGCGAAGTTCATAAACGTGATCATTTCTCCAACGGTAGCGCTGCCCTTGATGGTTAGCAGTGTCCCGGTGACTATGATCGCCAGCACGGTCAGCGTCGTCGCGGTCCGGGTCAAAACATTGGCCAGCGCCCACCAGGAAAGAACCGGCATTTGAGCCGACAATAGCCGCTCGACGATCAGGCGTAGCTCGGCGACCTCATTTTCGAGTCGGGAAAAACTTTGCACCAGTGCGATGTTGCCGAGGGTATCCGATGCGCGTTCCGCAAGGTCGGAATAATGCTGCTCGACAGAGCCTTGCAAGGTTTCAGTCTTGCGTACGATGAGGGCGGTGAGTGTGGCGAAGATGATGCACAGGAAAATCAGAATCAACGCAAGTCGCCAATTTACGAACAGCGATAGTGGCAGCAGTACGAACAATGAAATTAGCGAAGAGAGGTTGTCGCGGAAGAAGCCAACCCACATTCCCCAGAGCGCTTCCGTGCCCTGCAGCATCATCTTCATCAATCGACCGGAATGGGTATTGCCGTGATAGGAGAGCGGGAGCTGCAGGACATGCTCGAAATAGCTGGTCAAAACCACGTGGCGCCGCCGATGCGCAAGGCGATCTGCGTAGAGAGCAATCAATGTCCCGCAAGCAATCGTGAAAAGCCCGAAGCCAGCCCAGGCGGCAAGTAACACTACCAGGTGCGACCAGACCGGTGGTTCACCGCGTGTCTGCGCACCGGTGAGTGCGTCGATAATGCGGCCGAGAAGCACTGGTTCGGCAAACTGCGCCGACGCCAGGGCGACATTCGCGAGCGCCAATACCCACGCCAACCAGCGCTCCGAACCGAGCAAGGCCAGAACGCGCGCATAGAGACGAACAATGTTTATGCGTGGAGCTGGATGATCGTCTGGGGAAGACCAAATCACTGACATGCGAAGCGACCGTTTCGTTGTCTAAACCGCATGTGAACGGTACGATTGACTGCAGTATGGTTTTACCAAGTCGGAAGCGTAATTGGAGGTAAGTGAGATAATAAAACGCCTCCTAGCTCCGCTTTAAGGACTCCCTCTCTGTGTTGATGGTTTGGTCGCTTCATCCGCCAAACCCGGACCCGGAAAACGGCCGCTGTGAATGGCTCCCCCTAAAGGACTGTCCTCGTTGATCCGTTGGAAGCCCTTTTTTTCGAGGGCGCGCACGCATCGGAGCGATATGTGATTGCTTTGTAACAGGAAAAACCAGGACGCTGCGGTCTGCTCGCACCTTCTGCTCGAGCAGACCCTGCTCAAAATTTGGAGCGCGTTGTGCATGGTCTTGTAGCGCGTCGAGGGATCCGTTTATCCCCGCAATCGATAAAATGGATAAGTAGAGGTGCACCTTGGTACAATAGGGTGCCTTCAGGTTCTATTCTATTAGTCTGATAGACCACGTCATTTCAGCTTTCAGTTCGAATAGGAGGCATTCGTGACCGTAACGATAGCGCGCACTCGCACTGCCCTTATCGCCATTTTTCTGGGTCTCACGGTCTCGGCCTGCGGGTACAACAGGATTCCGACCTTGGAAGAACAGGCCAAGGCGAAATGGGCAGATGTTCAAAATAATTACCAGCGTCGCGCCGACCTTATTCCCAATCTCGTCGCCACAGTGCAGGGCTACGCCAAACAGGAAAAGGACGTGCTCACCGCAGTGGTCGAGGCGCGTGCCAAAGCAACACAGGTAAAGGTTGATGCCTCGCAGCTGACTGATCCCGACAAGTTGAAGCAATTTCAGGATGCGCAAAATCAATTATCCGGTGCGCTTGGTCGTCTCCTTGCAGTGAGTGAAAATTACCCCGACCTAAAATCAAACCAAAACTTTTTGGCGCTTCAGTCGCAGCTCGAGGGAACAGAGAACCGCATTACGGTGGCACGCCGCGACTATATCGAGGCTGTTCGGGGTTATAACACCGAGCTAAAGACCTTCCCGGGTCTTTTGTGGGCCATGACTTTCTTCCGTTCCAACAAACCAATGGCGGAATTCGCAGCGAGCGAGACTGCACAGACGCCACCGCAAGTAAAATTCTAAAGCGCCGCAGCAATTTAAAGGCGTTTAAAATGGCTGCACGATACCGTTCTTCCCCGTTGGCGAGGGGAGGCGCGCGTGTCTTCACCTCTCTTGTGTTATTGCTGTGCGCGAGCCTGGCTGTCTTTGCCGCCAATTTTCCCGCGCTCACGGGTCGCATCGTCGATCAGGCGAATGTCATCCCGCTCGACACCCGAAACACCCTTGAGTCGAAGCTCATCGGTCTCGAAACCAAGTCCGGCATCCAACTCGTTGTTGCTACCGTCACCTCACTAGGAGGCGAAGAGATCGAGCCTTACGCCAACGAACTGTTCCGCAGTTGGAAGCTAGGCGAAAAGACAAAAAACAACGGCGTACTACTGCTCGTGGCACCGAACGAGCGACGGGTGCGCATCGAGGTCGGATACGGGCTCGAGGGAACGCTCACCGACGCGCTATCAAAAGTCATTATCACCAACGCCATTGTACCGCGCTTTAAGGTCGGTGATTTCGGCGGCGGCATCTCGCGCGGCGTCGATGACATAATAACCGTGCTGACTACGGACGCCTCGGAATGGCAACAACGGCCATCGCTGCGGCTCGATAACCAGCAGACCACCGATCCGATGGAATGGCTCCTTATCGCTGGGCTGATAGGCCTCCTTGCGATGCTTATCATATCGCCCGGTTTTCGCTGGTTGTTCTTGAATGTGGTGCTGAACGTCCTCCTCACTTCAGGGGGTTCGCGTGGCGGCGGTGGATTTTCAAGCGGTGGCGGTTTTTCCGGTGGAGGCGGTTCATCGGGTGGCGGTGGCGCGTCGGGGAGCTGGTGATGAACATCTCAGAACAGGACAAAAAACGCATCTCGACCGCAATCCGCTCCGCCGAATCAAAGACCTCGGGCGAGATCGTCTGTGTGCTGGCACAGAGTTCCTCTGACACTACGGCACTCCCGATTCTCCTTGCAGCGTTGGTTGCACTTGCACTGCCGTGGCTGCTCGTTGCCTTCACGGCAATGCCGGTCCATCGGATTTTGGTATTACAGGTGTTCGTATTTTTCGTGCTTTGCGTGTTCCTGTGTCTACCGTCCGTGCGAGTCGCACTCATGCCGCGCGCCGCGCGTCGCGCGGTCGCTCATCGTGTCGCTATGGAGCAATTCTCCATCCGCGGTATTGCGCGCAAAAAGGAGCGCAGCGGCATTCTGATCTTTGTCTCGCTTGCAGAGCACTATGCGCGCATCATCGCCGACGAGGGTATTGCAGCCCGCGTGCCGCAATCAGAATGGCAGGAAGCCGTCGATGTGCTTGTCGCGCATACGAGGAGTGGCCGCATCGCCGACGGCTTCATTACGGCAATCGAAAAATGCGGAAACGTTCTCGCAATGAATTTTCCGCGTTCTGAGACAAGCCGCGATGAATTACCAGACCGGATCTATCTGATTTGAAGCTATCGTTGGTCAGACGTACAACGAAAACTAACGCGGGGTGGCAGGGAGCCACCTTTGACGATGAATTCGGCCCCTATAGGTGCGCGAGGGGGATACCACAAATCAGCCCGTGAGTTACTTCCGATAACAGGTATTATTGGCAGTAGCAGCGATTCTTGGGGGGGCAATGGATGGCTTAGTCGCGCTTGCGATCCTAGTTGCAGCATTCCCAATCATTTCCATTGTCGCATTGGTCATGGCGCTAAATGCGCGCGATGGGGTGCAGCGGCTTCGAATTCGCGTGGCAGCGCTCGAAGGCAGCCGCCCGTCAACGATCGTTGAGGCGCCTGCGCCAGCGGCAAGACCTTCCGAGCCGGCCGCGCCTTCCGAAGTGCCGAGTCCTGCTGCTGAACGGCTAAGCACGGAACCGGTGGCGCCAATTAGCCCCTCGGCGATACCTCACCCGGTTCCGACACCCTCTGCAGCTCCGCCCACGCTAGAAGAAAAATTTGGCACCCGTTGGGTGGTGTGGATCGGTGGGTTGGCGCTGGCGCTGGGCGGTATCTTTCTGGTGCGGTACACGGTCGAAGCGGGCCTGCTCGGGCCTGGCGTGCGCATTTTTCTTGCTGCCATCTTCGCGAGCCTACTGATCGCTGCCGGCGAGTGGGCACGGCGCAATGAAATCACCACCGGTATCACCGCCATTCCAACCCAGCACATTCCGAGCACGCTCACGGCTGCTGGCACCGTGGCTGCATATGCGACGGTTTATTCAGCCTTCGCACTGTACGGCTTTTTGTCGCCGGCCGCCGCCTTCCTCCTGCTCGGCATCGTGGCGCTGGCGACGTTGGCGGCCGCGCTGCTGCACGGGCCAGCGCTCGCCGGACTCGGCGTTGCCGGCGCTTTTGTTACGCCGCTGCTCGTCCCCTCGAAGGTTCCGAATTACTGGGCGCTCTATTTATATCTCGCCATCGTCACAGCAGCGGGCTTCGGGCTTGCTCGTGTGCGGTTGTGGCGCTGGCTTGCCATCACCGCTGTTGTCCTCGGCGCACTGTGGACACTCCCGGGCATCCAATATCCAAGAGTGGATGCCCTGGTGGCACATCTATTTCACGTTGTCGCGGGCTTCACCCTGGCGGCTGTACTGATCGTTTCCGGACTGTTTTTTGGCCCACCTGCCGAACCTGGAAGAGCCGATGAAATTTCCTCCGGAGCAATCGGTGCGTATTTATTTGCCGCAGTCGTATTGGTGATTGGTAGTGCTCACGATACCGCGGCGCTCGCGATATTCACGATTCTTACTGCCGCGACGGTGGCGATCGCCTGGCGTGCGGATAGCGCGCTTTGGGCCCTGCCTGCGGCAGGATTGATGACCCTTCTCGTGATGCTGCACTGGGCCGTTCCGTCGGTATTCGAACAATTAGTGCTTGCTCCGGGCGTGACCAGCGGCGCCATTCCGGGACCACCAACAGGGACCGCATCGCATCTAACGCTAGGCTTGGCGTTCGCAGCTCTGTTCGGCGTATCTGGCTATACCGTCCAAGGCCGCTCCGAGAGTCCACTGGTGGCGCTGCTTTGGAGCGCAACCGCGGTAGTTACGCCGATTGCGATTCTAATCGCGCTTTATCTGCGCATCGCGGAATTCGATCGTTCTATTCCGTTCGCCGGGCTCGCACTTTTGTTTGCCGCGCTTTACGGCTACGCAGCGGAACTGCTGAGCACGCGTCAGCCGCGTCCTGGGCTCGCGTCAGCGGCTGCAATTTTCGCCGCTGGCGCCGTAGCGGCGCTCGCATTAGCTCTGACGTTCGTGCTCGACAAGGGCTGGCTCACAGTCGGCTTAGCGCTGATGGTGCCCGGCATAGCGTGGATTTCAGAGCAACGGCCGCTACCGGCCCTTCGCTATCTGGCGGCCGCGATGATTGCACTGGTGCTGTTGCGTGTCGGCTATGAGCCGCGCATTGTCGGCGATGACGTTGGCACCACGCCGTTTTTCAATTGGCTGCTTTACGGTTACGGCGTGCCGGCTGCTTCATTCTGGTATGCCGGCCACCTGCTAAGACGGCGCGCCGATGATGTTCCGGCGCGCATGGCCGATGCAGCGGCGATCCTTTTCACTGTGCTCCTCGCACTGCTGGAAATCCGCCACTACATGAACAATGGCGATGTTTACCGCCATTCCTCATCGCTGGCAGAAATTGCCATGCAAGTCTCGGTCGGCCTTGCCATGACTATAGGACTTGAATGGTTGCGTGTGCGCAGCGGGAGTATCGTGCACAACATTGGTGCGCTGATGATCGGCGCGCTAACATTTGCGGCAATTGTTTTCGGCCTGGCACTGTCGTTCAATCCTCTGTTCACCGGCCGTCCAGTTGGCGGAGCATTTTTCAACTTGATTTTGCTTGGCTACGGAATTCCCGCGGTACTGGCAGCGGTCCTCGCTCTAATCGCGCGCAACACCCGCCCACTCGTCTATCGTGCAATCGCTGCGGCGGTCGCGGTTGGCTTGGCGATGATCTATCTGGGGTTGGAGGTTCGAACGCTGTTTCACGGCGCAATTCTTACGCGTGGCATTACCAGCGATGCGGAGCAATACACCTATTCTGCTGTCTGGCTTATTTTCGGCGTCCTACTTCTGGTCGTAGGATTCCTGCTGCGCTCGCAGCCGGCGCGACTAGCATCTGCCACGGTGGTCGTGCTTACCATCGCTAAGGTCTTCTTGGTGGACATGGCGGGGCTCACCGGTATTTTCCGCGCGCTTTCTTTTATTGGGCTCGGTGCGGTGTTGATCGGAATAGGGTGGCTTTATCAACGCTTGTTGTTTCCGCGAAGTGGTCGCATCACGGCAGCGCCGACTGCCTCGCCAGAGCGCGGGTAATGTAATTAAGTACTGCTGGCTCACTCCTCCTTTAATCCATAGGCTAGCGCGTTGCCTGTCGCCCCGTAATATTTGAACGGTAGGAATTTGCCGCTCATGGCGATGGCAACACGGTCGCCCTTTGGGTCGGTCTTGCGCGTGATATCCATGTCGAAGTCGATCGCGGACATTATCCCGTCCCCGAATTCTTCCTCGATCAGCGCCTTCATCGCGGGGCCGTTGACCAGGATCAACTCGTAGAAGCGGTAGAGCAGGGGGTCGGTCGGCGGCATTGGCGTACTAGTGCCCCGCATCGGCACCTCGTTGAGCAAGGCCTGCTCGTTCTTCGACAGGCCGAACAGCTTGGCGGCATTTGCCGCCTGCGGCTTGGTAAGCTTGTGCTGGCCGAGGATTGCTCCCGTCACCAGAATCGGCGACATGCCGCCGATCTGCTCGCAGATGTATTTCCAACTCCAGCCCTTCTCACGCTTGATATCGAGAAGTTTTTCGGTCAATCCGGCCCGTGTCATGACATACTCCCATCTTTGATCAGCGAGTTGAGGTGGACTGTAGTTCCGGGTCCCGCCGCCAATCCAAGTCGACCACCGTCCCCTTGGTTCTGGCCGACAATTGGCGCCGCGTTGACTTCAAAGTATCCTTGTCTTTGATCCCCGGCGACAGTTCGTCGCACGACAGCGAGCGCATTCCTTTGCACTTCCCACTCGCCGCGCATCGGCACCAGATTTTCGTGGATTTCGGCGGCCACGCCATCAATGCCCTACAGCAAGTCTATAGCCGGCGGCCAGGATCCCCGGGCGCTTGGAGCCCGAGCGTTATCGGCAGAAACGCCCTTGTCGCGACCGGAATCCAGCGATTTCTGCGATAATTGTTTGTTGTCAAGCCGTTATGGGATTGCGCTTGCGCCCGGAATACCATAATTTCTCCATTGTTGATGGGCACCCTCCAGGGTGTCAGGGGGATTTCACTATCCAAATTGCTGTCCGAGATCAGCGCGCAGTCGCGCTGCCGGCCTATGTCGACGCGGACTTTTCCGCGGCTGACTCTTCATTTTGTCTCGGTCGTGATCGCTACACGACATTTCGAACGGTCCTTGTTGCCATCGGAGCCGTGCTGACTGCTGCGATTATTGCCGCTGTCGTCACGTTCGTCACCGAGTGGATGCGAACCAGCGATAGGCATGCGAATAGTGATCCGAAGGTCGATGTGAGGCACGCTCCTGTTGAAGCGATACTTGTTGCCTCTTCCGAGGGACCCGGCAGGAGCTTTGAATCCACTTTCACCTCCCCCAATGGCCCGTTCGGCTTTAAGCCTGTTCGTGACTCAGAGGTTGCCCACACTACAGTTGCAACGTCGGGAGTCTCGGTCTTTCTTCTCGACAGTCCGTTCGCGAGTGGGGATCAGCTACTTTTCCTGTCGGACCCTGTGGGTTCTGAGGCCTTGCGGGAAGGCCAAGCATCCGAACTTATTAATACCGAACGACCGTCCGCCAACATGGTCGGCGGCACTCTGCTCGCGGGGGGAGATTCTCCGGACAGACTTAAGGTCAAAATCCCGTTGCCGCGGCTCCGTCCGTATCAAGATAAGCAACCACAGAACGGCGGTGCTCGGGCGGACAGCGTAGCTACTATTCCCGATAACTCAGCGGATCCTGCACCAAATGCCCTATCTTCATCCCTTTCATTCTTGCGGAAACTCTTTCATTTTGGGCAAGCCGGCAGCAGTCCAAAACTTCCGCCCGAGGCAGATGGGCGTACTGCGGTTTATGACATTGAAGGGCATGTGGTCTATTTGCCTAACGGGGAGAAATTGGAAGCACACTCAGGATTGGGGAAGGGGTTAGATAATCCGCTCCACGTGACCGAAAGGGGTCGAGGACCAACTCCGCCTAACATCTATCGTCTCGCATTGCGAACGCCGCTCTTTCACGGCATTCAGGCTATTAGGCTTAATCCTGTCAACGCTGACAAAATGTACGGACGAGCTGGCATGCTCGTCCATCCCTATATGCTCGGTGCGAATGGTCAATCGAATGGATGCATCTCGTTACAGGACTACCGAAGGTTTCTGCAAGCATTTCTGCGAGGCGATGTGGACCGTGTAATTGTAGTTACTCGCCTTGAAGAAACGGCTTTCCGCACTGCTAGTGCTTTTTCCAATAATTAGCTCGCCAGCTTTTGTCAGGGTGAGTTTTCTAGAAATAATGACAAGCCATAGGTATGCTGCTCACGCAGAACTGCGTTCGCGTTTAGCGTTGCCGTGACGCACTGCTAAAAGATTGTCAAATTTCCGCTGGTGCCACGCGGCATAACAGTGCGCGCAGCTGATACGTTCCCATCGCCCGGTCATAGGGTGGCTGATTGTCGGTAAGCAGGTTCACGTTAGACTTCCACACTCCATATTCAGGAGCGGCATCTTCCGGGAACCACCAACCGTGTTCGGCGGCAATCACTCTAGGGTCGATCCCGGTGGTCACCTTAGCACGCTGGCGGATGCGGCCTCGCTTTGTCTCAATCCACATCCAATCACCTTTCTTGATGCCATAACGCGCCGCGGTCTCTGGATGAATTTCTGTCATTGGGTCGCGACGAGCTTTACGCAAGTTCTCAATCTGTCTGTGTTCCGAATTAAAGAAGCACGGAATTCGCGCTCCAGTGGTTAGTATAAGTGGATAATCCTCGAAAATGTCAGGTTGGCTAACCGGACTTTCCGGCGGTTCCTCGTAATAAGGCAAGGGGGCGTAACCCAGCTCTTCGAAGCGCGTTGAGTACAGTTCGATTTTTCCAGTTGGAGTCCTAAAGCCACCGTCTTCATATTTGCGATACTTGAACGGAACGATGATCGAGCCCTTCTCCTTCAACTGTTCAAAAGTGACAGCGAGTCCGCCGCGTGCTAACTGGCCATTCAATACATCCTCAACTGACTCCGTGCCGACGGGAAGTTTCATCCGCCGCGCCAATTCTACAAAAATTTCTTCATCCGATTTACATTCACCGATGCGAACCGCCCGTTGATTTGCAAGAACGACATTGGCGGCGACAGTCGGTAAACCGGCGAGTTGATCAATCTCTGGCCATAACGCGGCCGGTAATACGATATCCGCAAGCTCCGCCGTTGGAGTCATAAACAGATCCGCGCATACCATATAATCAAGATTCATTAGTGATTTGTAGACTAATGATGAGTTCGCATATGTCGTGAGTGTATTATTACCAAAAACCAGAAATGCTTTTACCGGATATGGTTTGCCCTCACGCATTGCTTGCAACAATGTCGGGATGTGGGCGGCAGGCAAATCGGCCCCCTCGCCGGCGAGCAACTTAAACCGGTCTGCGCCGAGCCGCTTGGCATTTGCTTCCGGTGTAAGATTTTCAATTAGACTTGGGAATCGGCCGATGCCGTGCATGCCGAAGACCCAACCGCCAGGCACATCGACATTACCACTGAGCGCCGGAATCATAGAAATTGCGCGAATAGTTTGGATGCATTTTGGCGTGTGCTCGATTGCGCAGCCCCATTCGAGCATGGCTGGTTTGGTGCGCGCGAATAGGCGTGCAGCAGCTCGAATTTTATCAGCGGGAACCCATGTTATTGAGGACGCCCACTCAGGCGTGAAAGTGCGAACGTGGGAGCGCAGCGCATCGAACCCATAGGTCCACTGGTTAACAAAGGGCGCATCAAAAATTTCTTCACCGATAATAACGTTGAGAAAGGCGAGAGCCAGCGCATCGTCGGTGCCCGGACGCAATTGGAGCCATATATCAGCGCGCCGCGCAAGTTCCGTCTCGCGCGGGTCGACAACAATAACTTTAGGATTTGTATCGAGCGCTTCACGTACATTGAAGCGCGTTTCGCCGTCAGGACCTGAATTGAGAGGGTTGTGACCCCAAAACAGCATGCAAGCAGGTGGTGTACCGCCGGTGAAATCAGAGACAGGAAAGTCGCCAAAAGTTAGAATGCAAGTATTGACTCTCGGATGGAAGCATTGCGCAAAACCAGGCTCGCACCAATTCGGTGTTCCGAGAGCATGGCCAAACCGCGATACCCAACGGATGTGATGACGGCCAGTTCCAGTGCCTAGCGCAATGGCTTCAGGCCCGAATTTCTCACGGATCGCAAGCAAGCGTTCGGAAATCTCATCAAGGGCTTCGTCCCAAGAAATCCGCGTCCATTGGCCAGAACCGCGAGGACCGATGCGGCGCCGTGGATACTTCAGCCGATCAGGATGATTGACGATATCGACAGTGACCGTTCCGATTGGGCAGAGTCGGCCGTGGTTAAGCGGCGATTCCCGATCGCCCTCAACCTTCACCAATACCCCATCTCGCACATGCAGCAGAACGCCACAGCCGCCGTGGCAACTGCGGCAAACGCTCTTGAGCACGGTGGTCCCAAAATTATTGGATTGCGGAACAGGTCGGTTAACGTTCATCTATGGAATACTCCATGCAAAATAAAAATCGGTCTGGGGAAAATAGTATACATCTAAACAGGGCGATCAATTGATGCAAATTATCGTAACTGTGATCGATTTTGGAAATCGATCATCGATGCATGGATAGAACATTCAAAAGAGCGGGCCGATCGGACGAGTTCTCGGCCCCCTCCCACCGCTCTGGCCCACGCGCTCAGCCAACGGGCATCGACTACTCCTGCGACACCGGCGAATCAAGATCGTCCGCCCAGTTCTCGCTCGCCTTGCTGTAGCAACCCGATGCACGCGGCTGACTTGCTAGCTTTCTCTTGACCAACTCGCTGGTCTCAGAATTAGCAAAAGGCGAAAATTTTCTGCGATCAGTGAAGGCTCTGCGCCGCCCGTGCGCGCGCCGCGGCGGTGCGCGCCGCGACACGGTCGAGCACCGCGATCATGTCCTCGACCTCACTCCGCTCGAAGCCTTGCGTGATGAACACGATCTTGGTGCGACGGTCGGCGTCGGGCCAGCGATCAAGCCAAGCCAGGTTGTGCAACAGATGTTGGGCGCCCTGGATTACCGCCGGCCGCTCGGGCTCCTCGGCGACATGAACGATACCTTTCACCCTGAGCAGATTGGGGCCAAGGTTCTGCTGTAAGGCATCGAGTAGTAGCCGCAACGCCTCGTGCGGGATCGGCGTTTCACGGACAAAACAGAACGAGGCGATGTCGCGGTCGTGTGGCCCGTGGTGGTGGCTATGATCGCTGCGGTGATGGGCGTGGTCATGCACATCATGCTCCTCGTAGGCAGCGGCATTGAGCCACGCGCGCACATCCTTCTTGGGCGCGGCTGGATCAAAGCCGGGGCCGCGTAACAGGGCACTGATGTTAAATGCTGGGTCGTCGATGCGCGAAATCTCCGCAGCCGGGTTGATATCGCGCAGGCGCGTGGCCAATGCCGCTGCGGTTTCGTCTGCTTTCGCAGAGCCTGTGAGGTCCAGCTTGGTGATGAGTATATGATCGGCGAGCGCGACTTGGCGCACCGATTCGATGTGCTTGTCGAGCGTGCCGGGACCATTTACCGCGTCAACAGTAACGATGACACCGCTGAGGCGGTAGAGGCCGGCCAGAGTTGGGTCGGACAGGAAGGCTTGGTGCAGCGGCGATGGATCGGCAAGACCCGAGGTTTCGATCACAACGTGATCGAAATAGGGAATCGCGCCGTCCTCTCGGGTATGATAGAGCTCGTTTAGTTTGGTAACCAGATCACCGAATACGGTGCAGCACAAGCAGCCGTTCTCCAGCACCATAATGGTATCGTTGCTTTGCCCTGCGAGCGCATGGTCGAGGCTGATCTCGCCAAACTCGTTGATCACCACCGCCGTGTTCGCCATCGTCGGCGCGCGCAGCGCACGATTGAGCAGCGTGGTTTTGCCGCTGCCCAAAAAACCGGTCAAAATAGTGACTGGTGTGTGAGGCAAGCCTTACCCTAAGTATGAAACATTCAAGCTATAGAGGCGCCTTACGTTATCACAGAGAGCAGGCTGCTTTTGCCGTTCAAAATACTTCGCAGCCCGGCAGCCCGCACGAGATCAGACGATCGGACGGGAAGTTGGTGATGATTTGACAACCATCCTTGGTCACGACGACCTCCTCCTCAATGCGCGCCGCCCCAGAGCCGTCCTCAGCACCCTTCCAGGTCTCGAGCGCGAATACCATGCCTTCCTTGAGCGGCGTGTTTTGGCCAGTATAACGCTTGGAGATGATTGGCCGCTCCCACAACGACAGGCCAACGCCATGCCCGTATTGCAGCAGAAACGCCTCAGCTTCGTCGCGATAGCCGAATTCCTGCGCGTCCGGCCACACCTGTGCCACCTGATCGGGAGTAACGCCTGGTCGGATCATGTCGATGGAGGCGCTGATCCATTTTGACGCCGTCTCGTACGCGTCAATCTGATACTTGTTCGGCTCGCCGCAAATAAAAGTGCGATAATAACAAGTGCGATAGCCGTTGAATGAGTGCATGATGTCCAGGAACACCATATCACCGGGCTGAATGAGGCGATCTGAAAACGTATGCGAATGAGGCCGGCCACGCGGACCGGAGACAGAATTCACGCATTCGACACGCTCGGAGCCCATGCGAAAAAGACGGTCGTGCGCGATCGCAACTAGTTCGTTCTCTCGAGTACCCGGCCTGATGGCTCTTGCGATGTCCACGTAAGTCGCGTCAACCATAGCGCAGGCCATTTTTAGGAGCTCGATTTCATCGGCGGTCTTAACCTCGCGGGCATCAAGCAATGCCTGTTGGCCATCGACTACTTCGATACCTTCCTTCTCGAGGGCGCGTAGCATCGGCAATTCCATCAGATCGATGCCGATCGGCTCCTTCTCAATTCCGAAATGCACCAACGCTTTCTTGATCTGCTTGGCGAAGTCGCCTTGCACGTTCATCTGTGGTGGCAATCCGCCTTGCATCGTAGAGATCGGTGCTGCGACATTATCAGCGATCCATGGCGACGATAGGCGCTTCGCAGGAGGTGCCGGGTCCCACAAGAATGGCGGGCCCTCAACAGGGCACAGGGCATAGCGCATGAATTTGTCACGCGCCCATTCACCAATATGCGTGCCGGTGAGATATCGGATGTTGTCGAAATTGAAGGCGATTACGCCACCGAGACCAGCGTGACGGATCGCTTGCTGCGCACGCGAAAGACGCTCCTTATAGAGCCGATTGTAATCGACCCCTCGCTCCCAATCCTTGGCCATCATGCCCCAGGACGCAGTTGCTTGCGGTCGATTGTATTTCATTTGTCATCCTCTCAATTTTATTACGCGCGGAAGCGGAGGCTCGATGGACTCTTGGAACCTAGATCACGTCAGAAGTCCCTAGCGAGGTAACTTCGCGCCTATTTTATCTAATATGCGATTGCTTGGTACTGCAGAATACGAAGCCTGTGATAGTTTTGTACGATCACCATTACGCAATTATTCAGTGAGCTTTCGAATTTTATCGCGGAAATCTAGGTTTGCTCGGTCTGTCAGGCACCCACCATGCCCGCTGAGGACGACCGTCCAACGCATGTCCTTTAGCTAGGCACTCGCACAAAGCTTAGTGACTTGCATAACACCATGCATCGCAGATTGTTTTCAATGCCAATGTCTATGCGATCGACAAAATCGATCGTTTTTCAGCCAAATTGCATCACTTTTTGATCGCTCGCCGACTATAAACTATAATTAAGGCGCAATATACAAGCGCCGGCACGACATGCTGGTGCGCGCGCATCGAGCCGTGGGAAAAAGCCAGTCGATCATTACCCGACCGCGGAGTCGTGCGTCGGGTTGACGGGATGAAATGTTCAAACAAGCAGAATTTTGGAGGCAATCATGAGTTTCACAGAAACGGGTGGCGCGAGGCTTCTGCGCCGCGGCATTTTCCTCGGTGCGGCGATGCTGATGCTGCTGGTGCTTGCTGTTGCGAGTCCTGCGGCAGCCGAGCCGATTAAGATCGGCGTCATCCTTACTTACTCGGGGCGCGATGCTGCGCTTGGTGAACAGATAGATCGCGCCATCGATCTGTTCGTTAAGATGCATGAGAAAGATTTGCCGGCCGGCACCAAGGTTGAATTGATCAAGCGCGACGACACAGGCGTTAATCCTGACCTCGCCAAGCGGCTCGCCCAGGAGCTTGTGCTTCGGGATCATGTGCAGATCTTGACGGGCGGCCAATGGACTCCGAACGCTATGGCGGTTGCTGCGCTGACCAAGCAGGCGAAGATTCCATTCGTCACGATGACCGCGGGCGGTAGTGCGGTGACGTTGCAATCACCCTACGTCGTGCGGACCGGCTGGACGCTTTGGCAATCGAGTTACCCGCTGGGCGTGTGGGCGGCGAAGCAGGGCTGGAAAAACGCGTACACCGTGGTGAGCGACTTCGCTCCCGGGCACGATGGTGAGGCCGCATTCATTAAGGGGTTCACCGAGGGTGGCGGCACTATCGTTGGCTCAGTGCGCATCGCGTTGAAGACGACCGACTATCTGCCTTACTTCCAGAAGGTCAAGGATGCCAATCCCGACGTCGTCTATGTATTCAATCCCGGCGGTCCGCAGGCAACTGCGTTCATGAAGGCGTTCGACGATGTTGGCATCACCAAGTCGAAGATCAAGCTAATCGGCCCGCTGGACATCACGTCCGACGACGAACTGCCCAACATGGGTCGTAGTGCCTTGGGCGTGGTCACGCTTGGTCAGTATTCACCAGCCGCAACGCGCCAGAGCAACCTGGATTTCATTGCCGCCTGGAAAAAGGAATACGGCGCCGACTCTGTACCAACCTTTTTCGCCATGGCTGGCTGGGATGGCATGCATGCGATCTACGACGCGATCAAGGCGCAGAACGGCAAGATCGATCCAGATGCCACCATGACGTTCCTGCACAAGTGGTCCGATCCAAACAGCCCGCGTGGGCCGATTCGGATCGACGAGGCAGGCGATTTGGTTCAGAATTTATATTTGCGCCGGGTGGAAGAAAAGAACGGACGTCTCGCCAACATCGAAATCGAGACGGTCGGTCAATTTGGCGACCCGTGGAAAATATTCAACAAGAAACAAGGGGACTAACAAGTATCCGCGCCAGGTGAAAGACCGTGGCAACGCTCATCACGATCCTATTCTTCGGGGTCGCCTATGGCATGATCCTGTATCTGATCTCCGTCGGGCTCGCGGTGACCATGGGATTGATAGGCTTTGTCAATCTTGCACACGGCGTGTTTGCGATGCTTGGCGGCTATGCCACCGTCACCTTCATGAACCGGTTTGGCGTTCCGTTTCTGCTTTCGCTTGCAATTGGGTGCATTCTCGTCGCGGCGCTTGGCTTCCTGCTGGAGCGGGTGCTTTATCGCCGTTTCTACGGCCGGTCCGAACTTGACCAAGTGCTGTTTTCATTTGGGCTCATCCTGGTCTCGGTCGCAATTGTACGCATTGCATGGGGACCACTCGCCCAGCCGATTCAATTGCCGAATTATCTGAAAGGTCAGGTGACGATCCTTGACCTAGCGCTGCCGGCCTATCGGTTGGCATTGGTCGGCTTCGGCGCAGCGGTGATCGCGGGGCTTTGGTTTGCTTTCGATCGCACTTTATTCGGCGCGCGTATCCGCGCCGCTGTTGATAATCGGGCGATGGCGGAATCGATCGGGATCAATACCAGCCGATTATTTTCTCTTGCCTTCGGCTTAGGTACTGGCTTGGCTGCGCTGGGCGGTGGCCTAGGTGCCGATGTGCTTGCCATCGCTCCCGCTTATCCGTTGCAGTACATTGTCTACTTTTTGATCGTCGTTGCCGTCGGCGGTCTCGGAAGCATTAAGGGGCCATTCGTCGCTGCGCTGGCAATTGGAATATCCGATACCGCTTGCCGCTATTTTGTGCCCGAAGCCGGCTCGATTTTCATTTTTGCCTTCGTTTTTATCGTTCTCATTTGGCGGCCGAACGGCATCATGGAACGTCGGTAGGGGTGCGGCGTGAAAATAGTCACCGCATCACCAATTCCAAACTTGGTCGCGCCGTTCACAATCATCGAGGTACTAAAACTGTTACCATGGTTGGCGGCGGCAGCCCTACCGCTTGTACTGCCAGGATACGAACCGCTGGCGACGCAAGTATTTGTGATGATCTTGTTTGCATTGTCGCTCGATCTGCTGGTGGGCTATGCGGGTATCGTCACCCTCGGTCATGCCGGATTGTTCGGCGTCGGTGGCTATACGGCAGGTATTCTCTCGGTACACGGATTCACCGATCCGATTTTCACGGCGCTTTGCGCGATGGTTCTAGCCGCCGTTACCGGTTTGGCATTCGGCGTTGCCATCCTTCGCACCAAGGGGCTCACGCTGCTAATGCTGACGATGGCCTCAGCGTTTTTGCTGTACGAGATCGCCAATAAGGCAACAAGTCTCACCGGAGGCGAGGACGGGCTACAAGGTGTTTCCTTCGCTCCAGTGCTTGGCCTTTTCGAGTTCGACTTCCGCGGCAAAACCGCATTCTTCTACACTTTGGTTGTATTGTTTTTTGTTTTTGTCTTTGTGCGGGCAATGATCCACTCGCCCTTCGGCTGGTCGTTGCGCGGCATTCGCGAGAATGACGCGCGTATGGTGGCGATCGGCTGTCCTATCATGCGCCGGCGTCTCATCGTCTACGTGATTTCGGCGGCGTTGGCCGGCCTTGCGGGTGCCTTGCAGGCTCAGAGCACTCAATTTGTCGCCCTCTATTCGCTGAGTTTTGAGCTGTCGGGTAATATACTAATTATGCTGATCCTGGGTGGATCGGGCCGTCTTTATGGAGCTTTCGTTGGCGTTCCTGTCTTCATGTTCGCCCAGGACCTGCTTGCTAAGCAGGACCCAGCGAACTGGTTTCTTGGGCAAGGCATTGTTCTTATCGTCATGGTGACACTGGCGCCGGGGGGCATTCTCGGCGTCGCTGAGCGCACTATCGACGCTATCAAGCAGCGCAGGAAGGCATGATGGACACTGCGATGCTCGAAACTCGCGGACTCAGCTGCTCATTCGGCTCAAACTTAGTGATCGCCGACGTGAATTTCACGCTTCGCCCCGGTGAGCGACGTGCGCTGATTGGTCCCAATGGTGCGGGTAAGACGACATTCATCAATTTGCTCACCGGACGTCTTCGACCATGGTCCGGCAATGTGCTACTCAACGGCGTCGACATCACCGATTTAGACGAAGCGCGGCGTATTCGGCTTGGCATCGGCCGAACATTTCAGATCACCTCGCTGTTTCCCAGGATGACTGTCCGTGAAAACGTATTTCTCGCAGTGGCGGAATGCGAGGGAATTGCCGGAAATTTGCTGCGTTCGGTGCTCTCCTATGGCCGGCAAGTTGCTCGTGTCGACGAGTTATTACACCGCGTCAGTCTCAGCGACGTGGGGCATGTCCCGGCACAATTA
>Ga0207823_100008_pt1 | contig 25969 bp, 28 predicted proteins | sample LuqExpMetageno70_FD_187827 | JGI IMG/M metagenome (GOLD analysis project Ga0207823, IMG submission 187827) | Tropical forest soil microbial communities from Luquillo Experimental Forest, Puerto Rico - Sample 70 (SPAdes) | ecosystem: Environmental > Terrestrial > Soil > Tropical forest ... | reverse complement strand
CGGGCGCGGCTAAAGTCATTACACGCGAAACGACCGATATGGGCGGTTGCTCGATCAAGACCGTCCACAAGAAGGATGAGGCCGGTTCGACGACGATGCGCAAGACCAATTGCGACAATCCCGCACGCAACGCGGATAACGAAAAGGCCGCATCGCATGACGCGGCCTTTTCCTATGCTCACCGCCCGAGCGATTAGGCGGCTTGCTTTTCCAGATCGGACTTCCACTGGCCGAGTGTGGCGAGGCCGTTCATCTTGGCGCGGTGCGAGAAGGCGCGCTGGGCGGCGGTGATGTTCTCTGCCTTGCCGCGCCAGGCCACCTGCGGCGCGTGTTGCAGCGCGCGGCCATAAGAGAAGGTGAGCTTCCACGGCAGCTTGCCGATCTTGTTCATTGCGTCAAGATGCGCGGTTGCCTCTTCGTCCGATTGGCCACCGGACAGGAAGGCGATGCCCGGTACCGCACCCGGCACGCAGGCTTTCAGCATTTTCACGGTCTTCTCGGCGACTTCCTCGACGGAAGCCTTCTTCGCGCACTTCTTGCCGGCGATCGCCATGTTCGGCTTGAGCAGCATGCCTTCGAGTGCAACCTTGTTGTAGTAGAGCTGCTGGAAGGTTTCCTTTAGCACCCACTCAGTGACGTGGACGCAACGGTCGATATTGTGGTCACCGTCCATCAACACTTCCGGCTCGACAATCGGTACTATCTGCGCGACTTGGCAGAGCGCGGCATAGCGCGCTAGCGCATGCGCGTTGGCGTAGACGCAAGTGTGCGTCGGGATGCCTGCGCCGATGTCGATCACCGCCCGCCATTTGGCAAACCGCGCACCCTGCTCGTAATACTTCGGTAGCCGATCCGCGAGCTTGTCAAGCCCGATGGTGACGAGCTCGCCCGGGCAGAACGGCAGCGGTTTGGTGCCTTCGTCGACCTTGATGCCCGGGATCGAGCCGGCCTCCTTGATCAGTTCGACCAGCGGCGTGCCGTCCTTAGCTTTCTGCCAGATCGTTTCGTCGTACAGAATGACGCCCGAGATGTGTTTCATGCCCTCCTTCGAGCGGAACAGCATTTCGCGGTAGTTGCGGCGATTTTCTTCGGTCGATTCCACACCGATCGCGTCGAAGCGCTTCTTGATGGTCCCGGAGGATTCGTCGGCCGCTAGGATACCCTTGCCGGTCGCAACCACGGCCTGCGCCACTTTGTTCATTTCATCGAGATTCATGATTCCTCTCCATCGCAGCCAAAGTTTCCCGGCGATAATGCCAACATGATAGTCGGCATCACTTCTGTCGCAATATCTCTACTCCCGGCAAGGCCTTGCCCTCGAGCCATTCCAGGAAGGCACCGCCCGCAGTTGAAACGTATGTCAGCCGGTCAGCCACGCCTGCCGCGTTGAGGGCCGCCACTGTGTCGCCGCCGCCGGCGACCGACACGAGTTTGCCGGCTCGGGTGAGTTCCGCCACCGCCTCGGCGACTTCGTCGGTGCCGTTGTCGAACGGCTCGATCTCAAAGGTGCCGAACGGGCCGTTCCAAACGAGTGTCTTGGAGCGCGCCAGCTCCGAGATTGCGTATTCGATGCTGTGCGGGCCGATATCCAGGATCATGTCATTGTCACCCACATGATCGACATCGACGACGCGAGACGGCGCATGCGCTTCATATTTTTCCGCCACCACTGCATCAACCGGCAGTATGATTTGGCGTTTGTTCGCCCTGGCTTCGTCCAGGATTTTCTTCGCGATCTCGACCAGATCTTTCTCGAACAGCGACTTGCCGACCTTTTTGCCCTGCGCGAGCAGGAAGGTGTTGGCCATGGCGCCGCCGATGATCAGCACGTCTACCTTTCTCAACAGATTGCCGAGCAGGTCGAGCTTGGTGGAAACCTTGGCACCGCCCACGATGGCGGTGAGCGGACGGTCAGGATGCTCCAGCGCCTTAACGAGCGCGTCGAGCTCAGTCTGCAAGGTACGCCCGGCATAGGCCGGCAAGAGATGCGCGAGCCCTTCGGTCGAAGCGTGTGCGCGGTGCGATACCGAGAAGGCGTCATTGACGTAGATGTCGCCGAGCTTGGCGAGCGCCTTGGCGAATTCCGGATCGTTATTCTCTTCCCCGGGGTAGAAGCGCGTGTTCTCCAAGCAAAGAATATTGCCTGGTCTCAACTCGGCGACCGCTTGCTCTGCGGTCTCGCCGATGCAGTCGTCGGCGAACTTGACCGGTCGCTTGATTATGTGCGCCAATTCGGCGACGACCGGCTTGAGCGAGTTTTTTGCATCACGGCCCTTCGGCCGACCGAAATGCGAAAGCAGGATTACCTTGGCGCCCTTGTCAGCGAGCTCGGCTATTGAGGGCGTAAGTCGGTCGATGCGCGTTGCGTCGGTGACGACGCCGTTCTCGACCGGGACGTTTAGATCCGCACGCACCAGCACGCGTTTTCCTTTGACTTCGACGTGATCGAGGGTCTGGAACGCGCTCATGGTCAACATGGCAAGCGCGTTGTCAGATCAGCCTACCCATCGCTACCGCAGTATCCGACATACGGTTGGAGAAGCCCCACTCGTTGTCGTACCACGCCATCACGCGCACCAGCGTCCCATTCATCACCTTGGTCTGGTCCATGTGGAACGTGGCCGAGTGCGCATCGTGGTTGAAATCGATCGAGACGTTCGGATCGTTGGTGTAGTTGAGAATGCCCTTAAGCTGCTGCTCGGCCGCGCGCTTTACCGCGTCGTTGATCTCTTCCTTGGTGGTCGACTTCTTTGCCACCACCTTGAGATCGACCACTGAGACATTAGGCGTCGGCACACGGATCGCGACGCCGTCGAGCTTGCCCTTGAGTTCAGGCAGGACCAAACCGATCGCCTTGGCCGCACCGGTCGAGGTTGGGATCATCGACAGTGCCGCAGCACGCGCGCGGTAAAGATCCTTGTGCAGGGTGTCGAGGGTCGGCTGATCGCCGGTATAGGCATGTATCGTCGTCATGAAGCCGGTTTCGATGCCGACTGCGTCGTTGATAACCTTGGCGACAGGCGCCAAGCAGTTGGTCGTGCAGGAGCCGTTGGAGACGACCTTATGGTCTTTGCGCAGCTTGTCGTGGTTGACGCCGTATACCACCGTCAGGTCGGCTCCGTCGGCGGGTGCCGACACCAGCACGCGCTTGGCGCCGGCAGTGAGATGCGCGGAGGCCTTCTCCTTTGACGTGAAGATGCCGCAGCATTCCATCGCAACGTCTACGCCAAGCTCCTTCCATGGCAGCGTAGCCGGGTCCTTGATGGCCGTGACTTTGATCGCGCTGTTGCCGACGCTGATGGTGTCGCCCTTGACGGTTACCTCGCCAGGAAAGCGACCGTGTACGCTATCATAGCGCAGGAGGTGAGCGTTGGTTTCCACCGGTCCGAGGTCGTTGATACCGACGACCTCGATGTCCTTGCGCCCGGTCTCGGCAATGGCTCGCAGGACGTTACGGCCGATGCGGCCAAACCCATTGATGACTACACGAACTGTCATTGAAAGCTCCCGGTCTCGTCTCTCAGGCCCGGGCGAGGCCCGGCATCACTCCATGGAGGTAATGGAGTGCCGGTTCAAGCCTGGCGTTGATTTAACTCAATTTTTTCAACGCGGCATGGGCCACTGCTTCCGGCGTAACACCGAAATGCTTGTAAAGGTCCTTATAGGGCGCGCTGGCGCCGAATGAGTTCATGCCTACGAAAGCGCCATCGGAACCGATGATGGCGTCCCAGCCCTGTCGGAGGGCGGCTTCCACGCCGACTTTCACTTCGGTGTCACCAATGATGGCGCGGCGTGTGGCTTCGGGCGCCTGCAGTAGCAATTCGAAACAGGGCACAGAAACGACACGCACGGCAACGCCGCGCGTGGCCAGCATTTTTTTCGCTTCGATCGCGATGGCGACTTCCGAGCCGGTGGCGAAGATCGAGACTTGCGCCTTACCTTCGGCGGCTGCGATCTCGTAGGCGCCGGCGGCGCAGCGATTGTCCTCGTCGAAAGCGCAGCGAAGCTGGGGTAGGTTCTGCCGCGTCAGCGCCAGCACGCTCGGGCGGTTCTTCGCCTCTAGCGCGAGCTGCCAGCACTCGACGGTCTCCACAGCGTCGCACGGGCGGAAGACGAGAAGGTTGGGGATGGCCCGTAGAGCCGCGAGGTGCTCGACCGGCTGATGCGTCGGGCCGTCTTCGCCGAGACCGATGGAGTCGTGGGTCATTACATAAATGACGCGCTGACCCATGAGCGCGGCGAGCCGGATCGACGGGCGGCAGTAATCGGAGAACACCAGGAACGTGCCGGAATAAGGGAGGATGCCGCCGTGCAGCGCCATCCCACTCATCGCTGCGGCCATGCCGTGCTCGCGCACACCGTAATGGATGAAGCGTCCAGAATAATCAGACGCGCTCAATATCTTCATCGACTTGGTGCGCGTGTTGTTGGAGCCGGTGAGGTCGGCCGAGCCGCCGATCATTTCCGGCAGTGCCGGAATCAGGCTCTCGAGCGCGAACTCGCAGGCCGAGCGGGTGGCGATCTCCTTCGGCGCGGCGGCGAGGCTCTGTTTTGCGACGCGGATTGCATTACCCAGCGCCTGCACTGGCAGATCGCCTCTCATGCGCCGCTCGAATTCGCTGCGCTTGCCGGCATCGAGCGCGGCAAGGCGCTTGCCCCAGTCAGTGTGGGCGGTCTTCGAGCGCTGCCCGGCCTTGCGCCAGGCGGAAAGTATGTCCGCCGGCACATCGAACGGCGCGTACGACCAGCCGAGCTTCTCGCGCGCGCCTTTGATCTCGTCGGCGCCGAGCGGCGAGCCGTGGCACGACGCCTTGCCGGCCTTGCTCGGCGCGCCGTAGCCGATTGTAGTCTCGCAGGCGATCATCACTGGCTTGACGGAGGATTGCGCTTTCTCCAGCGCGGCGGCGATCGCGGCCGGATCGTGGCCGTCGATGCGCGAGGCGTTCCAGCCGGCGGCCTCGAACCGCTTCACCTGATCGACGCTGTCAGCGAGCGACAGCGCACCGTCGATCGAGATGCCGTTGTCGTCAAACAGCACGATCAATCTGTTGAGGTTAAGATGGCCGGCGAGGGCGATCGCCTCCTGGCTCACACCTTCCATAAGGTCGCCGTCGGAGGCGAGCACGTAAGTCCTATGGTTGACCGTCTCGCCGAACTCGGCAGCGAGGTGCCGCTCGGCGATCGCCATGCCAACGGCATTAGCGAGGCCTTGGCCGAGCGGGCCGGTGGTGGTCTCGACGCCCGGAGTGTGGCCGTACTCAGGATGGCCAGGGGTGATCGAGCCGAGCTGTCGGAAGCGCTTGATCTCATCCAGGGTCATTGCCTTGTAGCCGAGGAGATAGAGCAGTGCGTAAAGGAGCATCGAGCCGTGGCCGGCCGACAGCACAAAGCGATCGCGGTCGGGCCAGGCCGGATCGTCGGGGTCGAATTTCAAGAAGCGCGTGAACAGGACGGTCGCTACGTCGGCGGCGCCCATCGGCAGTCCGGGGTGGCCAGATTTGGCCCGCTCGACCGCGTCCATTGCCAGCGCGCGGATGGCGTTGGCCATGGCGGAATGGGTGACCGCCGGAGCCGGAGCCGCTGGCTCATGGCGCGGTGTAGGCACCAGGGCAGCCCTCGGCGAAGCGTTTTGACTCATGAAAATGGCCTGTTTGCGCGGGCTGGATAGCATGTGAGGGCCTCGAGTCAATGTGAGCGCCTGGCCTCGGATGAACCATGCACAGGCCACTGAAAACATCGGGGCATATCACGCCAGCGGCGTTGACGGTTGGATCGAGCAGCACGTAAGATTTCCCGGCTAAATGTCCGCCACCGCAACACTTTTTGAACGTGAACCCGAGCCGATGTCGGACCAGAGCACTATCGACGTGGTCGTGAAGCGCCTGGCACTGGCGCTAGACAGCCTCGACGCGGCAGTCGAACGGCGTTGTGAGGCCGATCGCAACGAGGAGGGACTCGCCAACCAATTGCATGCGCTGGGTGTTGATCGTACCCGGCTCGCCGCAGCGCTGGACGGTGAAACCGCGCGCTCGCGCAAGCTGCAGGCCGCCAACCGCGAGATCGCGCAGCGGCTGGACGCCGCCATCGCCAGCATCCAGGCGGTGCTGGACGCCAATGAGGCCAATGAGAATGAGTAAGTCATGGCTTCGGTGAACGCCACCATAGCCGGCCGCCAGTTCCGTCTCGCCTGCGAGGACGGTCAGGAGGAGCATTTGCAGTCGCTCGCCAGAGATCTCGATGCGAGCATCGAAGAACTGCGCCAGAAGTTCGGCGAGATCGGCGACACACGGCTCACCGTCATGGCCGCGCTAATGGTGGCGGACGAACTGGCGGAAGCCAAGCGCAAGATCCGCCGCCTGGAGGAGGAGTCGACTGCTCTCCAGGATGCCCGCGTGGTCGCGGCCGACCGCGCCAAGGCGGCCTCGGCGGCCGTAGTCAACGCCTTCAACTCGGCGGCCGAGCGCATCGAAGGCATTACCAAGAAGCTTAACCAATCGCTGGGCAACGGCGTGGCGATCGGCTAGCCGGTGGTGGCGGTACACCACGATCCGCACTACATTCTGGTTGCGGGGCTGCGAGGTGCGTCAGGAGCAATATCCCCGGGGCCTTATCGATCCTTAAGGGAGCTGTCCCTGACCGGGCTCGTGGGCTCGGACATATGGCGCCCACCTACTTTCGTAGGGAACCCGGGATCGAGGTCTCCAACGGCCATCGCGGCTCCGCACTCTCGATGCCGAATCTGACCGAAACGCAATCACCAAAAGCTGCTCTGCGCGCCTCGGCGCTCGCTTTGCGCAATGCGTTGCCGTCGGATCAGCGTGCAGCAGCGGCGCGAACGATCGCGGCGCGGGCGTTTCCGGTCGACGTTCAATCCGGCACCATCGTCTCAGGCTTCATGCCGCTGAAGAGTGAGATCAACCCGCTGCCGCTGTTGCGCAAGCTGGCCGAGGCCGGCGTACAGCTCGCGTTGCCGGCGATCGCCGGGCGCGGTAAGCCGCTGATCATGCGCGCCTATAACTTCGGCGACAAATTCGCGCGCGGCCAATGTGGCATCCGCGAGCCGATGCCAGATGCGCCGGAAGTTAAGCCGGACATTCTGATCGTGCCCCTTGCCGCCTTTGACCGCGCCGGCCATCGCATCGGCTACGGCGCCGGCTATTACGACATAACCATAAAGGCTTTGCGTGCGAACAAGAAGGTTGTCGCCATCGGCATCGCTTTTGCCTCACAGGAGTTTCCGCAAGTGCCGGCGACCGAACGCGACGAGCGGCTCGATCTCGTGCTAACGGAGCGCGAGGTGATTGACTGTCGTTGGTCTTAGCTAGATGCGAATTCTTTTCATCGGTGACGTAGTCGGGCGTTCGGGACGCGCCATTGTCATGGAAAGGCTGCCTCGCCTGGTCGCACAGTGGAAGCTCGACCTAGTGGTGTTAAACGGTGAGAATGCCGCCGGGGGCTTCGGCATCACCGAAGTTATCTACAACGAGCTGATAGAGGCCGGCGCGGACGCGATTACGCTCGGCAATCACGCTTGGGATCAGCGTGAGGCGCTGGTGTTTATCGAGCGCGCGCCGCGCCTGATCCGCCCGGTGAACTACCCGAAGGGCACGCCCGGTCGCGGCTCAGCGCTTATCGATACAAAGAATGGCAAGCGTGCGCTGGTGATCAATGCCATGGGCCGCATCTTTATGGACGCGCTCGACGATCCATTCGCCGCAGTCGATCGCGAGCTCGCCGCCTGTGCGCTGAAGAATGGCGCCGACGCCATCGTGCTTGACATGCACGCGGAAGCAACCAGCGAGAAGCAGTCGATGGGTTATTTCGTTGACGGCCGGGTAAGTCTGACGGTCGGCACCCACACGCACACGCCGACCGCCGACCATCGCATCCTACCCGGGCGCAGCGCCTTTGTGTCCGACGTCGGAATGACGGCCGACTACCAGTCAGTGATCGGGATGAATAAGGAGGAGCCGCTCATCCGGTTCCTGCGCAAGGTGCCCGGCTCGAAATTCGAGGCGGCCAACGGACCGGCGACGCTCTGCGCCATTGCGGTCGAAACCGACGACACCAGCGGGCTAGCCGCCAAGGTCGGCGCCGTGAGACTTGGCGGCATCCTGGAAGAAGCGCGCCCCGCCTTCTGGGAGTAGGTTTCTCTTTCCGGTTGACCGCTTCCGGTTGACCGCGACTGGCCCCGAAGACTCGGCACTGACGGATAATTCGCTGGTGGATGCTTGAGGTACTGTGACCTCGGCATGGTTCGGCAAGGCCCTCAACACCAATTAATCTCGCGCTGCATACGACGGCCGACTTCGCTGCCGCAATCGTTACCGACGTGCGCTGAGTTCGCGTCCGCCTACGCAACGTGGCGGTCGCCGCAGCGCTAGTTTATTTTCCGAATTTTCCAGCCTATATACCAGGCAACGACGTTAGCGTATTTGTCCCGTCATGGCCGGACATTCCCAGTTCAAGAATATCATGCACAAGAAGGGGCGCGCCGATAAGGCTCGCTCCAAGCTGTTTTCAAAGCTCGCCCGCGAAATCACCGTGGCCGCCAAGCTCGGTCTGCCGGACCCGCAATTCAATCCGCGACTGCGTGCGGCCGTGCTCGCCGCGCGCGCTGAGAACATGCCGAAAGACAATATCGAGCGCGCGATCAAGAAATCGCAGGGCTCCGACTCGGAGAACTACGACGAGATTCGTTACGAGGGTTACGGGCCGGGCGGCGTCGCGATCATTGTCGAGGCCCTGACGGACAATCACAATCGCACCGCCGGCGAAGTGCGCGCCACCTTTGCCAGGAACGGCGGCAACCTCGCCACCACCGGTGCTGTGTCGTTCATGTTCGATCACATCGGCGTGGTCGAGTATGACGCCAAGGCAGCGAGCGCCGAGGCGATGCTGGAAGCGGCGATTGAATCGGGCGCCGAGGACGTCACATCGAATGAAGACGGCCATCAGATCGCCACCACGCCGGAGACGCTGCGCGACGTTGCCAAGGCGCTGGAAGTCAAATTCGGCGAGCCGCGCAAGGCGGCGTTGTTGTGGAGACCGCAGAACACCGTCGCGGTCGACGACGAAACGGGAGAGAAGCTGCTCAAGCTGATAGAGGCGCTTGACGAAAGCGACGAGGTGCAGAACGTCTACGCCAATTTCGAAATGTCCGACGCGGTGATACAGAAGATGAGCGTGGCCTGATCTCCCCACCGGGCCATATCCCTCCTAGGCTGCGGCCCGCTAGGGGGCTATCAACGGAGCCATGGGCCGGCAACCGATTCGCATCTTGGGAATCGATCCCGGGCTCCGCCGCACTGGCTGGGGCCTGATCGAGGCCAGCGGCAACCGGCTGATCCACGTCGCTTGCGGCTCGGTCGAGACCAGCGAGCAAGCGGAACTCGGCAGCCGACTGTTGGTCATCTACAACGGGCTTTGCCATATAATCGACCGGTACCGTCCACACGAGGCGGCGGTTGAGGCGACCTTCGTCAACACCAATGCTGCGGCGACACTAAAGCTCGGCCAGGCGCGCGGCATCGCAATGCTGGTGCCGGCGCAGGCCGGTCTTACAGTCGGCGAATACGCTCCAAATTTGGTGAAGAAGACCATTGTCGGCGCAGGTCACGGCGAGAAGCCGCAGATCCGCATGATGATCGGTGTGCTGCTGCCGAAGGCCGACCCGCAGAGCGAGGATGCGGCCGACGCGCTCGCCATCGCTATCTGCCACGCGCATCACCGGACTAGCGCCCTATTGAAGGCGGGGGCGTCATGATCGGTAAGCTCAAAGGCATCGTGGACTCCTACGGTACCGATTATGTCATCATCGACGTCGGTGGCGTCGGCTATCAAGTACATTGCTCGCGGCGCACGCTGCAGGCGCTGCCGGCGCAGGGCGAGGCTGCCACACTGTCTATTGAGACGTACGTGCGCGAGGACCAGATCAAGCTGTTCGGCTTCACCAGCGATTTGGAGCGCGAGTGGTTCTGCCTGCTGCAGACGGTACAGGGCGTCGGTGCCAAGGTCGCGCTCTCTGTGCTCGGCACGCTGAGGGTTTCCGAGTTGGCCTCTGCGGTGGCCATGCGCGACAGGGCGACGGTAGCGCGCTCGCCCGGCGTTGGGCCGAAAGTGGCTGAGCGCATCGTTACCGAATTGAAGGACAAGGCACCTGCTTTCTCCAGAGTCGATCCGGCGGTCATACATCTTGCTGGCGCTCTGGACGAGAAACGCGCACCCAAGCCGGTACTTGATGCCGTTTCCGCGCTGGTCAATCTCGGCTACAGCCAGCCGCAGGCGGCGGCGGCGATTGCTGCGGCCTCACGCGATGCCGGTGAGGGCGCGAATACCGCAACGCTGATCCGCCAAGGGCTTAGGGAGCTGGCGAAATGAGTGGACCGCGCCGCCTGATGAGCGCCGATCGCCGCGGTGGCGACCCGGACGTCTCGCTGCGCCCGCAGCGGCTCTCGGAATTTGTCGGTCAGCAAAAGGCTTGCGCCAACTTGTCGGTGTTCATCGAGGCGGCCCGTGCGCGCAAGGAAGCGCTCGATCACGTGCTGTTCGTCGGCCCGCCCGGTCTCGGTAAGACCACGCTTGCGCAAATCGTTGCACGCGAGCTCGGTGTGAACTTCCGCGCCACCTCCGGCCCAGTGATCGCCAAGGCCGGCGATCTCGCCGCGCTGCTCACCAACCTCGAAGCGCGCGACGTTCTGTTCATCGATGAGATCCATCGGCTCAATCCGGCGGTCGAGGAAATTCTCTATCCGGCGATGGAGGACTTCCAGCTCGACCTCATCATCGGCGAGGGGCCGGCAGCGCGCTCGGTGAAGATCGAGCTCGCGCCATTCACATTGATCGGCGCCACCACACGCGCCGGTCTGTTGACCAATCCGCTGCGTGACCGCTTCGGCATTCCGATGCGGCTGAACTTCTATTCTGAGGCCGAGTTGGAGGAAATCGTCAACCGCGGCGTGCGCGTACTTGGCCTGAGTATCACAGCGGACGGCGCCAATGAAATTGCGCGGCGAGCGCGCGGCACCCCACGCATTGCTGGGCGGCTGCTGCGGCGCGTGCGAGACTTCGCCCATGTCGAGGGCGGCAAATCGATCGACCGCGCGATCGCCGACCGTGCGCTGGGCGAACTGGAAGTGGACAACGCTGGGCTCGATGCCATGGACAGGCGTTATCTCGTCACCATCGCGCTCAATTACTGCGGTGGCCCGGTCGGCGTCGACACCATCGCGGCAGCATTGTCGGAGCCGCGCGACGCCATCGAGGACATCATCGAGCCGTTCCTCATCCAGAAAGGCTTCATCCAGCGCACACCGCGCGGCCGGCTGCTCACCTCGCTTGCCTTCAAGCATCTCGCACTCGCTGAACCACAGCGCGATCCGGCGCAGTTTGGATTGTTCGCGCAGGATGACGATGAATGAGTTGAAGACGTATCAGGGAGGCTGTCAGTGCAGGCGCGGGCGTTTCCTCGTTACCGCCGACCTCGACACGGCGACGATTTGCATTTGCTCGATCTGCACTAACAAGGGCATATCCATCCGATCGTGCCGCCAAAGCGCTTCGAACTTTCGGTGGCAAGGATGATCTGACGACCGGCACGTTCAACGGAGGCATCGCCAAGCACATGTTCTGCAAAGTGTTCGGCATGCATCCGTTCTATGTGCCGCGCTCCGATCCGGACCAGATCGATGTGAACGCGCGTTACGTCGACGCTATCGACCTCAGTGCCTTTAGGCCGAAATATTTCGACGATATGAACTGGGAGCGCGCGATCGGCGCAAAGGTGCCGTGACGATGAGCGGGCTCGACGGCGAGATTCGGGACGGCCGGCATTACCAACAGGTCCGCGTCTATTTCGAAGACACGGATTTTTCCGGCATCGTCTATCACGCGAGCTATCTGCGTTTCATGGAGCGAGGGCGAACCAATTATCTGCGCTTGATCGGCGCCGACCACCGTGCGCTGTTCGAGCAAGCACAAAAAGAAGCGCCGGGCTTTTCCTTCGTGGTGCGCAAGATGAATCTCGAGTTCCGCAAGCCGGCCTTCATGGACGATGTGTTGGAAATCGTCACCACGCCGAAAGAAGTGAGGGGCGCCTCGGTGACGCTCAATCAAAAGGTGATGCGCGGCGTTGATATCCTGGTCGAGGCGGATGTGCAGGTAGCCTTCATTTCCGCTGGCCGCGCACGGCCGATCCCGAAGTCTTTGCGCATGGCTATGAAGGCGGACCACGAAACGGGTGGCGGTTCCGACGCGGCATAACCATTATTACATCCCATCGGTCCGTGCATCATTGTCTGCGGGCGCGTGCGGGCGAAGAGGCAACACGAAGGCGCACGCAGCGACGCTATCCCGCGGCCCGAGGAGCGGTGCGATCTGTCGCAGCGGATACCGCGATTAGCGGCATCATCGCTCCATTGTGCGGCGACCGACTACCCGCATTCAACCGCCGCGTCTACGACGCTGCCGGGACGATTCCGCCGGGCTCGACTTTCAGCGATTCACTGCGCGTCCAGCTTGATCTGCTGGTTCGCGTTCAGCGGAATAGGCATCGACGTGGGCCGACTCATAATGTAAACGTCTTTTACATGAAATGGAGTAGGCGCGCCGAGCCGCGCGGCTATCACCACGGCAATCTCAAGGAAACCCTGGTGCGCGCCGCACTCGAACTGATCGCGGAGAAGGGGCCAGCGGGCTTCACCTTCGCCGACGCCGCGCGCTGGGCAGGGGTCAGCCCGGCGGCGCCCTACCGGCATTTCCGCGACCGCGACGAATTGCTGTCGGATGTGGCGCGGCGCGGCTTTGAACAATTCACTACGGTGCTCACGCGCGCCTGGGATAACGGCAATCCGGACGTGAACAGTGCGTTCGACCGGCTCGGAAAGGCCTATTTGAACTTCGCCAAACGCGAGCCGGCTTTTTACTCGGCAATGTTCGAAGGCGGCGTGCCGCACGATTCCGATCCGCAATTACGGGAAGCCGGCGAGCGCGCCTTCGCAGTGCTGCGCGGCGCGGCGGAAAAACTGGTGGCGCAGATGCCGGCAGCGGGGCGGCCACCGGCGTTGATGGTAGCGCTGCACGTCTGGAGCCTGAGCCACGGCATCGCCTCGCTGTTCTCGCGCGGCGATGCCGCCCGCCGCGCTTTGCCAATGCCACCGGAAGAACTGCTGGAAGCCGGCTTCCTGATCTATTTGCGCGGGCTCGGGTTGCCCGTGCGCTGAAGGCAAGGTGCCGGGTGCCCAATTTAATTTTTGCCCCGCTTGACAGGTCGCTTCGAGGGGCTTAGTTATGTAAATGTTATTTACATTCACAGCGAGGCTCCGCCCATGACGCCCATGACGCTCGCCGCCCAACTCGATGAATTCGGCAAACCCGCCTGGATCGCCCTGATTGTCCTCGGCTTCATGGCCTGGTGGCCACTTGGCCTCGCTGCTCTTGCCTTCACAATAGGGAGCGGAAGAATGGGATGCGGATATTACGGCGGTCATGACCGCTGGCAGCATAAGATGGAGCGCATGCAGCGCAAAATGGACTGGATGCGCGCGAAAATGGGGGGCGGCCCATGGGGTTACACGCCGAGCAGCGGCAACCGCGCCTTCGACGAATATCGTGCCGACACATTGCGCCGCCTCGAGGAAGAGCAGCGCGAATTCCGCGAGTTCCTTAATCGTTTGCGCTTTGCCAAGGACAAGACCGAGTTCGACCAGTTCATGACCGAGCGTCGCAATCGTCCCGCGCCGGATGCGTCGCCGCAGAACTGATTTTCGTTCTGGAAGCCCCAGGAACCTGGCCGTCCGCTTGACAACAGGCGAACGGCCTCACGTTTTGTGAGCCACGCGGTTATGCATAAGTGTTCGATCCGGTAGAGGCCGAGCGCGCCGACTTGGCGGTGCTAACCAGTCCTTAACCATATTCAGCGCTGTTTAGCGGCCTAAAGAGCCACTCTGCGCCCTAGTTTGGCCAAGTTTCGCGCGGATTTCGTAGTTTCTGCCGGTGGTGGGACACCCGAGTTTTCGCGAGACATTCGGTTTCGATTGAGCGCGTGAGCGGTATCCCTCGGCGCGCTCATTCTCTTTATAGAGCATTGTGCGCCGCCCCGGTTTGACCAAGTTGAGCCGGATAGCGGAAAGGATGTGCCCATGAATCCTACCGACGTGGCACAGTCGGTGCTCCCGCTCACCTCATCCGACCTCTCGCTCTTCACGCTGTTCTGGCACGCGCATTGGATCGTAAAGGCGGTTATGATTGGTCTCTTGGTATGCTCGATTTGGGTTTGGGCCATCGCCATCGACAAGAGCGTGCTATACACGCGCACGCGCCGGGCCATGGACCGTTTCGAGCAGGCGTTCTGGTCGGGGCAGTCGCTGGAAGAACTCTACCGCTCGCTGTCCTCGAAGCCGGCGCATTCGATGGCCGCACTGTTCGTGGCGGCCATGCGCGAATGGAAGCGCAGCTTCGAAGGTAGTCCGCGCTCTTTTGCCGGCCTGCAGATGCGCATCGACAAGGTGATGGAAGTGACCATCGCGCGCGAGGTCGAGCGTCTGGAAAAGCGCCTGCTGGTGCTTGCCACCGTCGGCTCTGCCGGTCCGTTCATCGGCCTGTTTGGCACGGTCTGGGGCATCATGACCAGCTTCCAGTCAATCGCCGCCTCGAAGAACACCTCGCTTGCGGTGGTTGCGCCGGGTATCGCAGAAGCGCTATTTGCGACCGCAATCGGCCTGGTCGCCGCCATACCGGCGACCATTTTCTATAACAAGTTCGCGGCCGAGGTGAACAAACAGGCGCAGCGGCTAGAGGGCTTCGCGGACGAGTTCGGCGCCATCCTGTCGCGCCAGATCGACGAGAGGGGGTAAGGTGCAATGGCTGCCAATGCCGGTACGCCGACGCTCGGTCGTAGGAAGCATCACCGCCGCAAGGTAATGAGCGAGATCAATGTCACGCCGATGGTCGACGTGATGCTGGTGCTTCTCATCATCTTTATGGTGTCGGCTCCGCTCTTGACCGTCGGTGTGCCCATCGACCTTCCGCAAAGCAAAGCCAAGAGCCTTGACCAGGATAAGGAGCCGCTAACCCTTTCGGTCAACGACAAGGGCCAGGTCTTCCTGCAAAATGCCGAAATTGCCGTGGATGATCTAATCCCGAAGCTTCAGGCGGTGGCCGAAGCGCGCGGGGGCACCGAAGCGCGGATCTATGTCCGGGGCGACAGGAAAGTTGACTATGGGACAATGATGAAGGTGATGGGACGGCTGTCATCGGCCGGATTCCATCGCGTAGCCTTGGTGACTGAATTCGAGCAGGGCTCATAAAGTGCAGTGATGAAGACGGCGTCAGCGATATCGACCGGCCTGCATGCGGCGGTGCTGCTGTGGGCGCTGGTGTCGTTTTCCGGCAAGACCTTTGAGGCGACGCCGGCGGAGTCGCTACCGGTTGATCTGGTGAGCGATAAGGATTTCTCGCAGCTGACCAAGGGCATCAAGGACGCGCCTAAGCTGGAGATGCCAAAGCCCCGCGTGGAGAAGATCGATGAGCCGAAGCCCTCCGACGACCCGGCGCCGAAGCTCACCGAGAAGCAAGAGGTCAAGACTACCGAGCAGAAGGCCTTCCAGGCGCCGCCACAGTCGAAGCCTGATCCGATCTCCGACAAGATCAGGAAGCTGGATGAGCAGAAGCAGCAGACCAAGAACGAGCCGCTGCCACCGAAGAAACCGGTGCAGGAACAGCCGAAGTTCGACGCCAACAAGATTGCAGCGCTGCTCGATAAGCGCGATCCGCTGCGGAATGTCGCGACTGGCACGGAGCTTTCCGCGCCGACGCTCGGGGCCGCATCCGGCAATGCAGCCACCCTTTCGCAATCGGAAATCGACGCACTACGCGCGCGCCTGATGGGGCTGTGGAATCCGCCGGTCGGCATTCAGAATCCACAGGACTACGTGATCCGCATCCGCGTCCGCCTCGGCCGCGACGGGCGCTTGAGCGCGCCGCCGATGGTTCTCACCAGCGGAAGCGGCATGCTGTTTGGTTCGGCGAGGGACAGTGCCGTGCGGGCGGTATTCCAGGGCCAGCCCTTCGACATGCTCAGGCCGGAGCATTACGAGACCTGGAAGGACATCGAAGTGACCTTCGACCCGCGCGACATGTTCCGCAGCTAAGTCTTTGCAGTAATCAATGAACCGGTCGTTTTGACGTGAACTCCCCCTCACTCCGCCATATATTGCCGATCGACCGCCGCCGCCTGCTGGTCGGCGCCGGGGCGGGTGCCCTTGTTGCCTTGGCTGCGCCAAGGGCAGGCGCCGTAGTGCGCCTCGACGTCACGCAGGGGAACATGCAGCCGATGCCGATCGCGCTGCCTGACTTCCTGGCCGGGACGCCCGGCGATGCCGAAGTGGGTCACAACGTCACAGGCGTCATCACCAACGATTTGCAGCACAGTGGTCTGTTCGCACCGATCGCTCCGCAGGCCTTCACGGAGAAGATCACCAATTCAGACGCGGTGCCACGCTTTGCCGATTGGCGCGTCATCAACGCGCAGGCGCTAGTCATCGGCCGCATCACCAAGCAGCCGGACGGGCGGCTGAAAGCCGAATTCCGGCTGTGGGACGTGTTTGCCGGACAGCAGCTGGACGGTAAGCAGTACTTCACGACACCGGACAACTGGCGGCGCATCGCGCACATTATTTCCGACGCGATCTACGAGACACTCACCGGCGAGAAAGGCTATTTTGACAGCCGCATAGTGTTCGTCGACGAGACCGGTCCGAAGGACCGGCGCGTGAAGCGACTCGCGCTCATGGATCAGGACGGCGCCGGTGTGCGCTATCTCACGCGCGGCGACGATCTGGTACTCACGCCGCGTTTCAATCCGACCACACAAGAGATCACCTACATGTCATACGGGCAGGGGGATCCGCGCGTGTACCTGCTCAACATCGAGACCGGGCAGCGCGAGATCGTCGGCAACTTTCCTGGCATGACCTTCGCCCCGAGATTTTCGCCCGACGGCCAGCGCGTGATCATGAGTCTGCAGCAGGGCGGCAACGCCAATTTGTTCGTGATGGATCTGCGCTCGAAGGCGACCACGCGTTTAACCGACAACCCCGCAATCGATACCGCGCCGTGTTATTCGCCCGACGGCACCCGCATCTGCTTCGAAAGCGATCGCGGCGGCAGCCAGCAGATCTACGTAATGCCGGCGAACGGCGGGCCGGCGCAGCGCATCAGCTTCGGCGAGGGTCATCACTCGACGCCGGTTTGGTCGCCGCGTGGCGACTACATTGCCTTCACCGGCCAGGCGCGCGGCAATTTCGCCATTGGCATCCTCAAGCCGGACGGTTCGGGTGAGCGCATCTTGACCGAGGGCTTCCACAACGAGGGACCGACTTTCGCGCCGAACGGGCGGGTGCTGATGTTCTTCCGCGACCCTGGCCGCGGTCCCTCGCTGTTCACGATCGACATTACTGGCCGCAACGAGCTCAATGTGCCGACCCCGAGCTTTGCCTCGGATCCGGCCTGGTCGCCGCTATTGTCATGAAGTGGCCACAGCCTGCACTATATTTACCCCCTCCTAACCATGAAATTAGGTTTAAGCGGGTCCGACTGATTTAGGGGGCCTGCGCAAGGTTCCATAAAGGTTGATGGAAGGTTCGCTTAACCACCGCTCTGATAGATCCTGAAGCGAGCTCCGGTCAGGGCGTGTGAATGGAGACACCGGAATGACCAATGTGAAACAACTCTTCCGTGCGGCTCGGTTGATGGCTGTCCTGGCGGCGGCGCTGGCCATTTCGGCCTGCGCCAACAACCTTGCCGAGAACGCGCAGGCGAACGCCGCGGCGAGACCCGGCAGCCAGCAGGACTTCGTGGTCAACGTCGGCGACCGCGTGTTCTTTGAAACTGATTCGTCCGAATTGTCGGCACAGTCGCGCGCAACCCTCGACAAGCAGGCGCAGTGGCTCAACAGCTATAGCCAGTACGGCCAGTTCACTATCGAGGGCCACGCCGACGAGCGCGGCACTCGCGAGTACAACATCGCGCTCGGCGCGCGGCGGGCGCAGACTGTGCGCGACTATCTGATCTCACGCGGTGTTGCTGCGAACCGCATGCGCACGATTTCCTACGGCAAGGAGCGGCCCGTCGCGCTGTGCGACGACATTTCCTGCTGGTCGCAGAATCGCCGCGCCGTGACGGTACTCGGCGTCAGCTCGTAAGACGCGGCGGGCTCGCGCTTACGCCTGTCGTGCCTAGTCTTCGCACCGGGCTTCGACGTTTTTGCGTCCAAGACAAGACGTGAAGGGCCGCAAACCAGCTGTAGTCACAATTTCGACGCAGCCCGCCGTATGCTACCTGTATTGACATCATGATCATGCGCTCTCGACTTCGCGTTCGGACGGCAGCGCTCGCCGCGTATTGCGGGGTATTGCTGGCCGGCGGCGCGGCCGCACAGGAGCAACGGCCCGGTTTTCTCGACAATCTGTTCAGCCGCGGCGAGTCGAGCCAGCCGCAGGGCCAATCGCAAATGCAGATGCGAGGAGGCTACGACATGGCGCAGGCCGATCCCGGCGACGTCACCGTGCGGCTCGACCGCATGGAGAACGCGCTGCGCCAGCTCACCGGCACGCTCGAGCAATTGCAGTATCGCAACCAGCAACTTGAGATGCAGCTAAAGCGCATGCAAGACGATACCGAATACCGCTTTCAGCAGCTCGGAGTGCGCAGCGGGCCGCTTCCCGCGTCGTCGCCACACGCGCTGCCGCCGGCACCAATGAACACCACGCCGCTGGCTGCTTCCAGTAATCGCTCGGACGTGTTCGACCCGTCGCAGCATCCGGACGCACCCGGCGCCCCCCGCATGCTCGGCAACGCGCCGGCGCCCGCACCGATGCCGAACGTCGAGGACGAGCCACCGATCGGCGCTCCCGGCGGTCGCGCTCCGGGTGCGCCGCTTGATCTCTCGACCATGGCAGGCAACGCGCCAGCGCAGACAGGGATGGCGAGCGCGGCGCCGATGACGCCCGCGCAACTGCCGCCACCGGCGCGGGACGTGAGCACGCAGCTTGCGACTTTGCCGCCTTCGGCGACGCCGCAGGACGAGTACGACATGGCTTATGGCTATGTGCTGCACAAGGATTACGCGCTGGCCGAGCAGGCCTTCCACGATTTCCTGCGCAAGTATCCAGACGAGAAACTGGTGCCGGATGCGCAATACTGGCTAGGCGAGAGCATGTTCCAGCGTCAGCGCTATCGCGAGGCGGCGGAATCTTTCCTCGAGGTCTCGACCAAATATGAACATTCCGGCAAGGCGCCGGAGGCCTTGCTGCGGCTTGGCCAGTCACTCGCCGCGCTCAATCAGAAGGAAGCCGCCTGCGCAACGCTGGCGGAAGTCGGCCGGAAGTTCCCCCGCGCCTCGGCGAGCGTGAAGCGCGGCGTGACGCAGGAACAAAAGCGTGTCCACTGCTGAGACTGCACCGGTTTCGGCAGCCGAACTCAGGTCGCTTTTCTCCGAGCTTGACCATTTGCCCGCGCTGGTGCTCGCGGTTTCCGGGGGCCCAGACTCCACCGCGTTGATGCTGCTCGCGGCGCGTTGGCGAAAGGCCTTGAAAAAGAAGCCGGCGTTGATGGCGGTCACCGTCGACCATGGTCTGCGCAAGGAAGCGAAGCGCGAAACAGCGGCGGTCGCCAAGCTCGCGCGCAAGCTCGGGCTGACGCATCGGACGCTGCGCTGGACCGGGGCAAAGCCGAAAACGGGATTGCAGGAAGCAGCGCGCGCGGCGCGCTATCGTCTGCTCGCCGACGCGGCGCACGAGCTTGGCGCCTCGCATGTCCTCACGGCCCATACGCTCGACGATCAGGCTGAGACGGTGCTAATGCGCATGAGCCGCGGCAGCGGGATCAGCGGGCTGGGGGCGATGATGCGCGTGACCCAGTTGCCGGAGACGGCGGAGATAAAGCTCGCTCGTCCGCTGCTTGAGATCGCCAAGACGCGGCTCGTCGCCACCTTGCGCGCAGCAAAGATTCCTTTCGCGGATGATCCCTCGAACCGCGACCCGCGCTTCACCCGAGCGCGGTTACGCTTCCTGATGCCGCAACTCGCGCAGGAGGGGCTCGATGCGCGGCGGCTCGCTGTGCTGGCGGGGCGGGTGAGGCGCGCCGAAACGGCGATCGAGGCGGCGGTCGATCGCGCCAGCCGCGATCTTGCGGTCGAAATAGCAGCGCCTCCAGGAATCGCCATGGAAGCGCGCCGCTTCGCAGATCTGCCGGCAGAAGTCGCCTTGCGCCTTCTCTACCGCGCCATTGCTCAACTCGGCGACGAGGGCCCAGTCGAGCTCGGCAAGCTGGAAGCGCTGCTAGCGGCGCTTGAAGATGCCCAAAAGGCACGGAACTCCGGGTTACGGCGCACCCTTGCTGGTGCCCTCGTCACACTTACTGACGGTCAAATTGCGGTAGAACGGGCGCCGCCGCGTCGTGGTAGCACCTTAACCAAACGCCGACCTGGCCGCGCGAGGGCGGCTAAATCGGGTTACAATATATAAATGATATAAATGCGACCCTTTCCAGGCCGGGTTGGCCTGCCTACATTGGGAAATGAAACCGACGTGAAGTTGCCAGGAATTTTCGGCATAAGCACGCAAATGGCCGCGGCGCCCTTCGGGGCGGGTGAGGACGCCTGATGAACGCCAATCTTCGGAACTTCGCCCTCTGGGTGATCATCGTCCTGCTGCTGCTGGCGCTGTTTACGCTTTTTCAAAATCCCGGCCAACGCAGCACCGCGCAAGAGATCTCGTTTTCGCAGCTCCTGAGCGAGGTCGATCAGGGACGCGTGCGCGATGTTGTCATCCAGGGCCCGGAAATCCGCGGTACCTTCTCCAACGGTACCAGCTTTCAGACCTATGCGCCGAACGACCAAGGCCTCGTGCAGAAGCTCTACTCCAAGGGCGTCTCGATCACGGCGCGTCCGCAGCAAGACAACGTGCCGTGGTTCGTGTCGCTGCTCGTCTCCTGGTTGCCGTTCATCGCGCTCATCGGCGTGTGGATTTTCCTGTCGCGGCAGATGCAAGGGGCGGGCGGCAAGGCGCTCGGCTTCGGCAAGTCGCGCGCGAAGCTCTTGGCCGAAGCGCACGGCCGCGTCACGTTCGAGGACGTCGCCGGTGTCGACGAGGCCAAGCAGGATCTGCAGGAGATCGTCGAATTCCTGCGCGACCCGGGAAAATTCCAGCGTCTGGGCGGACGCATTCCGCGCGGCGTTCTGCTGGTTGGCCCGCCGGGCACCGGCAAGACGCTGATCGCGCGCGCGGTCGCCGGTGAAGCCAACGTTCCGTTCTTCACCATTTCAGGCTCCGATTTCGTCGAGATGTTCGTCGGTGTGGGCGCCTCGCGCGTGCGTGATATGTTCGAGCAGGCGAAGAAGAACGCGCCGTGCATCATCTTTATCGACGAAATCGACGCGGTCGGCCGCCATCGCGGCGCCGGGCTCGGTGGTGGCAATGACGAGCGCGAACAGACGCTCAACCAGTTGCTGGTCGAGATGGACGGCTTCGAGGCAAACGAAGGCATTATCCTAATCGCAGCCACCAACCGGCCTGATGTGCTTGATCCCGCGCTACTGCGCCCCGGTCGTTTCGACCGCCAGGTGGTGGTGCCGAACCCGGATGTGGTTGGCCGCGAGAACATCCTCAAGGTTCACGTGCGCAAGGTGCCGCTAGCGCCCGACGTGAACCTGAAGACAATCGCGCGCGGCACGCCCGGCTTCTCTGGCGCAGACCTCATGAATCTTGTCAACGAAGCAGCGCTGATGGCAGCGCGGCGCAACAAGCGGATGGTGACGCAGGCCGAATTCGAGGACGCCAAGGACAAGGTGATGATGGGCGCCGAGCGCAAGTCGCTGGTGATGACGGAGGAGGAGAAGCTTCTCACCGCCTATCACGAAGGCGGCCACGCCATCGTCGCGCTCAACGTCAAGGCGACCGATCCGGTGCATAAAGCCACCATCATCCCGCGCGGCCGCGCGCTCGGCATGGTCATGCAACTGCCGGAACGCGACAAACTCTCGATGTCGCTTGAGCAGATGACGTCGCGTCTCGCCATCATGATGGGCGGGCGCGTCGCAGAGGAAATGGTGTTCGGCAAAGAGAAGGTGACGTCGGGTGCTGCGTCGGATATTGAGCAGGCCACCAAGCTTGCGCGCATGATGGTGACGCGCTGGGGCCTGTCCGATGAGCTCGGCACCGTGGCTTATGGCGAGAACCAGGACGAGGTTTTCCTCGGCTATCAGGTCGCGCGCCAGCAGAACATGTCGGAAGAGACCTCGCGCAAGATCGACGCCGAAGTGCGCCGGCTGGTCGAGGCGGGTCTCAATGAGGCTAAGCAGATCCTGAGCGACAAGCGCGCCGATCTGGAGACACTGGCGCGCGGCCTGCTCGAGTTTGAGACGCTGACCGGCGATGAGATCACTGATCTGCTTGTGGGCAAGCGGCCGGTGCGCGAATCGGTGATCGAGCCCACCGCGCCGCGCTCTTCCGCGGTACCACCGGCCGGCAAGCCGCGCCCGCGGCCCGAGCCGCCGTCGGGCGAGGTTGCCCCGCAGCCGCAGGCCTAAGTCATTCAGCCACATTCATTAGAAACGCCTGCTTCGGCGGGGCGTTTTCGTTTTGCCACCGTTATGCGCGGGGCCGGTCAAAAGACCGGCCGCCTTGACATCGATCAATGTGCCGGAAACGGACTCTGGTTGTAATGAGTCTGACGAATTACTGAGCGATATCCGTCCGGGTAACCGGGTCCTCCCGGAACGGATATGGTGGCGGGGACGTACGAGCCCGGCCGCCTTATTTTTTTGCACCCCGCGATGCCGCTACAAAACCGCGTCAACCCGTTTGGCGAATTGACCGCCGTTTCGGCGCGTGGCTTGTTCATGGGCAATCGCGGCGGACGAATCCATGACGATAACCGCCACCTAACACCGCGGCGCTGGAGGTCGCGGCAATGGATCTGCTGCAAGCTCGAGTTTAAGAATCGGCATCGCAACGTTTGGGGCGACGGTTACACCGAACTATTCTTCCTCGACGAAGTTACTGCCTTGGCTGCCGGTCACCGGCCTTGCTTCGAATGCCGGCGTCAGGAGGCAGAGCATTTCGCCACCTTGTTCGCCGGCAACGCCAAGCGGGCGAGCGCGCCGGTGATGGACAAGATCCTGCACGGCGAGCGTCTCGATGGCAAAGCCAAGCGCACGCATCGCGGCAATTTTGACGCGCTGCCCGACGGCGCGGTGATTGTCATGGACGGCCAGGCCTTTGCCATGCGCGGCGGGCAATTGCTGCGCTGGACTCCGGTCGGCTATGACGAAACACGCGGCCGTCCGAGCGCGACAGACGTCGACGTGCTCACGCCGCCTTCGATCCTCGCGGTGCTCGGACGCGGCTATGCGCCGCGGTGGCATCCAAGCGCGGACTAAGCCAGTTCGATCGGTGCCGGCGCCGACGTGCCGGGGACGCCCGGCGCCCAGACAAGCAGTACGATCAACGCCATGATCGCCAGCATAGCGGCAACCAGTGCGACACAAGCCGGCCAGCCGCCAATATTCCAGGCCAGCCCGCCGATGGCGGCGCCGAAGCTGCCGCCGACATAGAAGCTGGTGACATAAAGCCCGACCGCAGAGGAGCGCCCGGCCTTAGCGGTGATCGTCACATAGCCGGTCGACATCGCCTGGCAGATTAGCCCGCAGCCAGCGCAGATAGCGAGGCCCGCGATGATGGCCCACAGCGGTGAGGCAAGAGTAAGTGTGATGCCACCAACCCACAGCCCGATCACGCGCACCACGAATCGCCTCCGCCCAAAGCGGGCGGCCGCCCAACCGATCCAGGGCGTCAGGAAAGCACCAACCAGATAGACGACGAAAATCGCGCCAAGCCAAGTGGCGGAAAGATTGTAAGGCGGCGCCGCCAGATGAAAGCTGATATAGGTAAACGTACAGATGAAAATGAACAGCACGCCGAAGCCGACAGCGAACGTTGCAACCAGTTGAGCATTGCGGAAATGCGCCAGCATCTGCCGCCCGGATGCCAGCAGACCTTCCGAGCGTACGAACCTGCGTTCAGCCGGCAGCAGGAGCGCAACCACGATAGCGCCGGCTAGCGCTACCGTGGCAAGCACGCTGAAGCCCGCGCGCCAGCCGATCAGGTCGGCGATGATCCCGGTCGCCAGCCGTCCGCTAAAGCCGCCAAGACTCGAGCCCGATGAGTAGATGCCGGCGGCCGTGGTTGCTTCGTTGGGCGGCAACTCGTCCCCGATATAAGCGACGGTGACGGCGAAGATGGGCGGTAGCACAAAGCCCTGCACCGCGCGCCAAAAGATCAGCACGTGCAGACTGGTGGAGAGCCCGACCATCAAGGTCGGGACCACCAACACGAACATGCCAGTGACGATCACCCGCTTACGGCCGAGCACGTCGGCTACAGTGCCGGTGAAGGGCGCGGTCAACGCCACCGCCAACGTGCTAACCGTGATGATGGTGGAAACCTCGGCGGGGCCGGCGCTAAATTCCCGCGACAGCAGCGGCAGAATCGATTGCGGCGAATAGAGATTGATGAAGGCGCAAAATCCGGCGAGCCCGACCGCGAACTGACGCGCGGAAAGTTTCGAACGAGTCGCGGCGGTCATTGAGGTTCCGGCTGGCCCTTCCGCCCATGAAGCTATCGATTCTGCCGCGCGCGCCAAGGGGCAACGCGGCGGGGCAGCGAATCGCCGGGCGCATAGCTTGGCTTATACCAAATCTCATTGATCAAAACCCGTGGGTCCAGTGGCACAATGCGATCGACATGATGCGCCATGGCTGATCGACGAGCTTGTTCCACGCCTCACAGCAATGGTCGACGAGATCGTCGTAGGATTTGAAGATGCGATTGGAGAGCCAGTTATCGCGCATGAACTGCCAGACGTTCTCCACCGGGTTGAGCTCGGGGCATTTTGGCGGCAGGGCAATTATCGTGAGGTTGGGCGGCACGACGAGGCGCGTCGATAGATGCCAGCCGGCCTGATCGACCATGAGCACAGCATGGGCACCAGGCGCGATGGTCTTGGCGATTTCCGCTAGGTGCAGGTTCATTGCCTCGGTATTGCAGGCCGGCAGGATCAGGGCTGCAGCCTTTCCCTGCCGGGGGCAGACCGCGCCGAAGATATAGGTGGAGGCAGTCCGTTGGTCCCGCGGCGCACTTGGACGGGTGCCACGCTTCGCCCACCGCCGGGTGATCTTGTTCTTCTGGCCGATGCGAGCCTCATCGGCGAACCAGATTTCTATTTTGTCGCTGTCGATCGCCTTTTCCCGAGTGATTTCGTCCAGGCGCGCGGGGAAGCTTTTTTAAAATCTTCTATTGCATGTTCGGCTTGCGCATAGTGCCGTGGCCGGGCCGAGAGTTTGCGATAGCCCATCGCCCGCAACTCCCGGCTCAAAGTCTGCTTGGCGATGGTGATGCGGAACTCCTCGAAGATCCATTGTGCCAGATCGATCAGCCGCCATCGTACCACTCCATGGATAGCCGGAATGGGACCACTATCAATCATTTGAGCGATTGCCCGGCGCTGACCATCATTGAGTTTGGAGGGCTGACCTGGCGGCTTACGATTCCGCAGACCATCGGGGCCCTGCGCATTGAACCGTAACACCCAGTCTCGGATGATCTGTAGGCCAACGCCGCCAATCTTCGCCGCCTCGGTACGCGGCGAGCCGTCGTAAATCGCTGCAAGCGTCAAAAGCCGTCGGGCCTGTGGGCCATCCTTGGTCTTCTTCGCCAAACTACGCAGCTGAGGTGCACTAAAATCACGCCGCACAGCTATCGGAACCGACATAGCGAACCTCCATCGTTCGCCATGTTGAATCAGACCTCCGCTGATTTGAGAATCCCCAACGAGTCACGCCTTCAGAGACTTGGTATAAGAGGACATCCAGACCTCTATGAAGACTGCAGACCAAAGGGCGCACGCCGCTCTT
>Ga0207823_100007_pt1 | contig 28992 bp, 31 predicted proteins | sample LuqExpMetageno70_FD_187827 | JGI IMG/M metagenome (GOLD analysis project Ga0207823, IMG submission 187827) | Tropical forest soil microbial communities from Luquillo Experimental Forest, Puerto Rico - Sample 70 (SPAdes) | ecosystem: Environmental > Terrestrial > Soil > Tropical forest ... | reverse complement strand
CGGAAGAGCCCCGTGCTCAAGCGCTTTGTGGTTGCATTCGTTGCATTTGTCGGGCTGCTCGTACCTGCCACCTTCACAATGGCGGTTCTGGCGGCGCCGCCTGCACGTCCGGAAGCGCCACACCTGCCGGGTTGCGACCGCAATCTTGCGGACGCGAGCGCCAGCGTTGCGGCAATGTACGCGCGGATCAAAAGCCTCAGCGGCGTGGACAAGTTAGAAATGTGTACTGCCACGCGGTTCTATTTTCTCGAAATGGTAAAGGCGCGTGCGGTGACCGCACTATGCAAAAGCGGTGCAGAACGCGAACGTGATCTTGGCCGCCTCGATGCCGACGTCGCCCACATTAACGATGCTATCGCTGCGCGTTGCCTGCCAGGGTAATAAGAACGGAGATCGAATTATCTACGAGTAATTTCCGATGGGACGTCTCAGACCTGGTCCCGGCAGGAGATAACGATGAGCGACAAGACACATGAGCTTTTCATTTGGACCACTCCGAACGGCTACAAGGTCCTGCTGTTCGCCGAGGAGGCGAGAATCCCGTATACGATTAAGCCTGTCAATATCAGCAAGGGCGAGCAGTTCAATCCCGACTTCCTCAAAATCTCGCCCAATAACCGCATTCCCGCCTTCATCGACCACACACCGAAATCGGGGAAAGGACCGATCTCGGTATTCGAGTCTGGCGCCATTCTCCTCTACCTGGCCGAGAAGTTCGGCCGTTTCATCCCGTCTGACCTGAACGGCCGCGTCGAGGTGCTGCAGTGGCTATTCTGGCAGGTGGGTGGTCTCGGAGCCATGGCTGGGCAAAACCATCACTTCTCTCAATACGCGCCAGAGAAGATCCCTTACGCGATCGATCGCTACGTCAAAGAGACGAGCCGGCTGTATGGCGTGATGAACAGACGTCTGGCCGATCGTCAATTTCTGGCCGGCGACTATTCGATCGCCGACATGGCCTGCTATCCCTGGATCGTGCCGCACGAGCGGCAAGGCCAGAAGGTAACCGATTTCCCGAACCTCAAGCGCTGGTTCGAAGCTATTGCCGCCCGCCCTGCGACGATCCGCGCCTATAAAAAGGGCAAGGCGATCAACACGCTGCCGACGGTCAGCGACGAGGCGTCGCGCAAGATCCTGTTTGGGCAGACATCCGCCGGGAAGCCGGCCCGAGCTGACGCATGATTCGCTTATACGACCTGGCGGGCGCGCGCGACGATTGTCGCTTCAGCCCGAACTGTTGGCCGGTGCGGATGGCCCTCCTGCATAAGGGGCTGCAATTCGAGACCGTGCCGTGGCGCTTCACAGAAAAGGACGCGATCGCATTTTCGGGTCAAGGTTCGGTGCCCGTCCTGGTCGATGGCGAGCACACAGTGTTCGAAAAGTGGGCGATCGCCGAATATCTCGAAGACGCGTATCCCCACAAGCCATCGCTATTCGGCGGGCCGGGCGGGCGAGCGCCCGCCTACTTCGTCACCAACTGGACGGTGTCGGTCGTGAGCGCTGGCGTCATCCGTCTCATCTTGTCCGACATCTTCAATGTCATCCACGGGAAGGACAAAGAATACTTCAGGAAAACGCGAGAGCAGCGTTTCGGGATGACGCTTGAGGCTGTGACGGATGGTCGCGACAAACGCGTGGAGGAGTTTCGAAACTCGTTACAGCCCCTCCGCGCCTCGCTCGCGCGCTCGCCTCATCTGAGCGGCGAGGCTCCGGCTTGGACCGACTATGTCGTATTCGGGCCGTTTCAGTGGGCGCGCAGCGTCAGCCACTTTCCTCTACTGACGCCCGACGATCCGGTGTTCGCTTGGCGGGAACGAATGATTCAGCTCTTTAACCGCGAGGCCGACAAAGTTCATGTCCTCGAAAAATGAGAGGCACGGAGCGATTTTGAAGGGAGACCGCAACGAGCAGTGTTCGAACGCTCGCGGCGGTACATTCGATCGATCATTTCGTACTCAATCTTCCATCGATCTGTGAGGCACACCATCTCAGATCTCGGTGCAAAAGCGGATGTCCGCATCCTCGGTCAGAAAGTCGGTTTACCCAGAAGGCCCCGATATGAACAGTCTTTAGATGTTCTTCCAATTGTTTGCGGCTACGCCAACGGTTCCGGGGCGCAAATTTTAACCTAGTATTAGTCGCGTACTCGTATAAATCACTCAATAGTTCAAAGGCTTGCTTCTAAGCGTTCCAATCACAACTAACGGCCAACTAATTCAGCCGGCGAATTCGCCGGGGTTGGCGCCGATCAGGTTGTAGATGGATTCTCGAGGATCGCCCAACTTAGCGGTTGTGGTGATTTTGCGAAGTCGCAAGGTCGATTCCGCGAGGCGTTATCTCAGTGCTCCACGGCACTCGAACGGGCCCGGGCGCGATGCGCCGCCGCTTTCGCCCGGTTGCCGCACACCGCCATGCTGCACCAGCGCCGCGCGTGAGCCTTACTCACATCCAGGAACCATAATGTACAGGTCGGCCCCTCGCATTTGCGCACCAGCGTGAAATCCTTTTCGCAGACGAGATCGCCCATCGCTTCGGCGATCGGCAACAGAAGTGCCTTAGGAGTGTCCCAATGGCGCTTGGCTTGCCAGCACAGTGCCCGGGGCTGCTCGCCAGTCTCTGCCTTGCCGGCGCCGGCAATTTCGATCTGACGAAAGGCCTGGTCGCGCGCCAAAAGCGCATTGAGCGGCGTTAATTCGCGCAGATCGCGCGCTTGCAAGGGCTTCCCCGCATGTTCGATGACGAAGGCGCGGAACCATTCACGCAGCTCCCGCGCCTGGGCACCGACGACATCGAGCGTCCGGGGGCCGGCATGTTTGCGAAAATGCGCGGCAATATCGGGCGGCACCGCATGGGCCTGTTCCAGCCAAGAGAGAAAGTCGCCGCCGTCCGCCAGCCACTCGATCTCGCGGCCAGTGGGCGCAGCGACGCTGTTGAGAAAATCGAGCGCGAGATTATCGCCGATAAAAAATGGCGCGGGACGCGAACCCGGCATTGACGACCTCCAGCGCTCATAGTTCCAAACCGTTCACAATTACGTAACCTCTATTTTTGCGATTGACAAGTTACTAACTAACCGTATTAAATTAATATCAACGGTTACGGCGCTGTTCAGGAGATCCACGTCATGACAAAAACTTTTCCCGCGATGATTACTCTGGCCGCCATTGTGAGCGCGACTACAGCGAACGCGCCGGCCGATGCCCAGGTGGCGCGAAGCGGCTATTCGCTTCCACTGAATCTCGCCATGGAAGCTGCGGCCGAGGCGGTCCGGACCTGTGAGGCGAGCGGCTACAACGTGACCGCTACAGTCGTGGACAGCTCCGGCGTCGTGAAGCTGTTGGCCAAAGGCGATCACAGCACGATCCACACCAAGGCCTCGAGCTTCCGGAAGGCCTACACCGTCGTCACGATGGGTCCGATCTTCAAGTTCGACGCCACCAGCCGCTTCGTCGAGCTCGTCGCCAAGAGCCCTGCCGGCCCGGCGCTGGTTTCGCTGCCTGACATTTTGCCGCTCGCCGGCGGCGTCGCCGTCAAGCGCGGGGACGAGATCGTCGCTGCTTTAGGTGTCGGCGGAGCGCCGGGCGGCGACAAGGATGAGGCCTGCGCCGAAGCGGGCGTGGCGAAGATCCGCGAGCGCGTCAGGTCGGCATCGCTCGGCAGTACGGCAAAGAGCGCGGGGAACTGAACGGTTCGGTTCGCCAGAAGCCAATCGCAACGCCTTCGTCTTGTTTGAAATCCACCCTCAATGGTTCCGACTTCCAAACCCAGAAAGGAGACTGTCATGACCCTGACCTACCGCACCGCCACGGTCGACGGACTGAATGTATTTTACCGGACCACCGGCGACCCGAAGCTTCCGGCCCTGCTGCTGCTGCACGGCTTTCCGACTTCATCGCATATGTTTCGCGATCTGATCCCCGCCTTGGCCGATCGCTATCATGTGGTGGCGCCGGATCTGCCCGGCTTCGGCTTTACCGATGCGCCGGACCGCAAGAGCTTCAAATACAGCTTTGAACATCTGACCGACGTGATCGATCGCTTCACCGAGGTGCTCAAACTCAATCGTTACGCCATCTATGTGTTCGATTACGGCGCACCGGTCGGTTTCCGCCTCGCCGTTCGTCATCCGGAGCGGATCACTGCCGTGATCTCGCAGAACGGCAATGCCTATCTCGAAGGCTTGAGCGAGGGCTGGAATCCGATCCAGACCTACTGGAAGGATCCCTCGGCGGAAAATCGCGCCGCGCTGCGGGCTTTTCTCAAACCAGAAGCGACGCAGTGGCAATACAGCCATGGCGTGAGCAATGTGGAGCGCCTGTCGCCGGATGCCTGGACTTTGGACTCCGCGCTCCTCGCCCGCCCCGGCAATGACGAGATCCAGCTGGATCTGTTCGGCGACTACCAGAGCAATGTCGCGCTCTATCCCAAATTCCAGGAATATCTCCGGACACAGCGGCCGCCGCTGCTGGCTGTGTGGGGCAAGAACGATCCGTTTTTCCTGCCCGCCGGCGCCAAGGCGTTCAGGCAGGACAATCCGGACGCCGAGGTCCATTTGCTCGAAGCAGGTCATTTCGCGCTCGAAAGCCAAGGACCAGAAATAGCGGTCATCATCCGCGACTTCCTCGCTCGCAAACTTCCGAAACAAGTCCAGTGAGCGTGATCTCTAACTCCTCAATCGGGAAAGTGCCCTGACATGTCCGAGACAATACTGATCTCCAAGACAATACTGATCACCGGCGCCAGTAACGGCTTTGGCCGCGCCACTGCTGAAGCATTGGCTCGCGCCGGCCACTTGGTTTTCGCATCCATGCGTGATCCAGACGCGAAGAACCGACACCACGCACAGGAGCTGCGCCAGCAGGGCATTGCCGTTGTCGAACTCGATATCAGCAGCGATACCTCGGTCGACCGTGCCGTCAAGGAAGTGCTGGCCGACGCTGGCCGCATCGATGTGCTGATCAACAACGCGGGGATCGCATCAGCCGGAATTACTGAAGCGTTCACGGCTGATCAGGCCAAGGTGGTATTCAACACCAACATAGTGGGATTGCTTCGTGCCAACCGCGCCGTACTGCCGACAATGCGGGCGTGTGGTGATGGGCTGATTATCAATATCGGCTCGATCCTCGGTCGCGTGACTTTTCCGTTCTTCGGCATCTACGGCGCCAGCAAGTTCGCCGTCGAGGCACTCACCGATAGTCTACGCTACGAGGTCTCGCAGTTCGGCGTAGATGTCGTGCTCGTTCAGCCAAGCGCCTATCCGACCAATATGTACGCCGCCATGCAGCAGCCAGCGGACACTGCGCGTGTGGCCGACTACGGCGATATCGCCCAGATCCCAGGCAAGATGGTCGAGGCCTTCAGGAGCATGTTTGCCTCCGCCAACGCGCCAGACCCTCATGATGTCGCGGTCGCCATTGCCAAGTTGATCGCTACGCCCAAAGGGACCCGCCCGGTGCGGGCAGTCATCGGTCAAGCTTTCGGGGCGGACGCAGTCAACGAGGCCGTGGCCCCGATCCAGCAACAGGTCATTGAAACGCTCGGCCTCAGCCCCTTGGCCACAAAGTCAGTCAAACAATTGGCGTGATAACAACCAGCGGCAGTGCCGGCAGGGTCACTGCAGTCGCACTTCGAGGAGATTAGCAATGTCCTCACTCACGCCCGTTCGAGCATTCTATGACGCCGTCGCCAATGGCGACGTGTCTGGGATCCTTACCATCCTCCATCCGGACCTCGCTTGGACCGAGGCAGAGGGCTTTCCGTACTTCGGCGGCACCTGGCGCCATCCGCAGGAGGTAGTCGAGAAGCTCCTAATCCCGCTTGCAAGGGACTGGGGAGGCTTCGCCGCAACTCCCCACGAGTTTCTCGTCGATCGCGACCGCGTCGTCGCCTTCGGCGTCTATTCTGGGATCGCCAAGGCGACCAATAAGCCCGTGCATGCTCCGTTTGCGCACCGCTGGCAGATCCGCGATGGCAAGCTCGCCCGGTTCGACATGTACACGGACACGCTTCTAATCCATCGCGCGCTAAGCTGAATGGGTGCCGAGGAGGAGATTGTGATGGAGGCAAAGCCGTCGAGCGATATTGCATTCACAACCAGCGTCAAGGCTATGCAGGCGCGTCGAGGCTCACGTAAGGCTTATGCCAAGATGGAGGCGCGCGGCGGCTTCAAGACGAAGATCACGCCCGATCTCATCGCCTTCCTCACCCAGGTAGATACGGCGTATCTGGCTACGGCCAATGCAGCGGGACAGCCTTACGTCCAGCATCGGGGCGGTCCGAAAGGCTTCATCTGCTCGCTCGACGACACAACGCTGGCGTTCGCCGATTACGCCGGCAATCGTCAATATATTACGCTTGGGAATCTGGCTGAGAACGATCAAGCTTTTTTATTCTTGATGGATTATGCGCATCGTCGACGCGTCAAAATGTGGGGATGCGCGCGGATTGTCGAGGCCGAACCCGAACTGATTTCGAGGCTTATGCCTGCAGGCTATCGGGCCCATGCTGAGCAGGCGGTTCTGTTCGAGGTTAAGGCTTGGGACGTGAACTGCCAGCGCCATATCCCTCAGAAGCTCGACGCCGGCGAAGTCGCCGAGGTCTTGGCAAAGTTACGGAGCCGCATCGAAACCTTGGAAGCCGAAAATGACAAACTACGGGCGGCGACACTTCGTCCAATGACCGGTGCGTTCAGATGTCATTGTAACAGCGGGTTCACCACCATCACGGGGCTGTCGCAAGATTGATTCAACACCAGATTCAAAAACGTCAATGTTGATTCAAAAGTATGCCCGCCGCGATTCAATCGTTGCTTGTCGCATACACCTTGGCGAGTTTTGCAACACATTCGGGTTAAAACCTGACATGCGCCCACGCTCACGGACGACGCAATTCCCGCTCTAAAATGTGATATTCTTTCACGTACTCGGCGTGAGCCCTCGGCGGGGAAAGCCCATGCGGCGGCGGGAAGACATCACATTTCTTGCTGGCGCTTCCGCCGCAGGGCCACTGAATTTCTGGCGAGACTGATACGGTAGGCAATGGCATACTTCAGGTAGGAACGCGACCATGACACAACGTTTACCTGGAATTTCAGACGCAGCCGCCACTGGCGTCGTTAAGCACACGCTCGCTGGCTCTACCAAACTGCTCGGCCGCTCATCCAACCTGTTACGCATTCTGTCGGCGCACACCCCTTATCTCGCGCGGTGGTTCATTGGTTTCGTCGCGGCGGTACGCCAGCCTAGTGTCGGTGCGATGTCGGATGTGCGGCTGCGCAATCTCGCCACCATCAAGACCTCGATGACTAACGAGTGCAAATATTGCGCGACACACACCTCAATCTACGGACAGGCACTCGGCGTCAGCGAGGCGCAGCTTGAGGCAATGAAGGGCGATGGTTGGCGCGAGAGTCCGTTATTCAACGAACGCGAGAAGGCGACTATCGCCTGGGCCGAAGCAGTGACACTCAATTCCGCGAAAAGGGACAAGTCGTTGTGGGACAATATGAAGCGCCTGTTCAGCGACGCTGAGATTGTTGAAATTACTCTGGCGTCGGCGATGTTCAACATGATCAACCGCCTCAACGACACGTTTTTGACCGAGCTTGAAACAGAGGAATACAACCGCCGCCAGGGCAACGCCGTCAAAGGCATCACCGTCGCCGATATTGAGAGCTTCGCCAGCGGCTTTGCCGCCGCCGGCGAGGCGCAGCGCCAAGGGGAGGCCACGGCCGGCAGCAGAGTGACGCCGGATTTTTAAAATCCTTCGGTGTCGATGTGTGCGACCTTTGAGAGCGCAGCTTCGTATATTGCTCTCTTGCTGCGGCGCATGAGTCCGATTTTGGCCGATAGTGTTGCAAAAGTCGCCGCGGAGATCGCGTGGTTGGCAAAATGGGCAATATAGAATCCGGCCAAGAGCAACCGAGCGGCAAATTTCATCATATCAAATACGCGATATTTCGCCTCTCAAAGCCTAAAGACTCGGCGAGCGTTGCCGGAAAGGAACATTTCCGTTTGCTGCTCGGAAAGTCCGAGACCGCTTAATCCTTCGAGGCATTTTGCGGGGGAGAGCATCGGCCAGTTGGTGCCGAACATGACCCGAGTCTTGCCGATGCCCTTCATCCAGCCAACAAACGCGGGTGGCAAGCGGTGCAGGACATAGGCGGAGGTGTCAACGTGGAAATTGGGGAATTTCACGCTAAGCGTCACGAGTTCGTCGAGCCATGGAAACCCAACATGACCTCCGACGACGACGAGCTCGGGAAAGTCGAGCAACACATCTTCGAGATAGGGAATGAGCCGCCCCGTCTCCGAGCGTTTTAGCGGTCCGGTGTGGCCGATCTGCGTGCAGAATGGCACGCCGGCCTCGGCGCAAGCGGCGTAGATCGGGTAATAGCGCCGGTCGTTCGGCGGTAAATCCCAAAGCCAGGGTACGATACGCACGCCAACAAAAGTCTTGCCGTCTACCCAACGCCGAATTTCGCGAACCGCTGCCATCGGATGAAAAAGATCGACACTTGCTAGGCCCCGAAAGCGCGTCGGCGCGACCTCGATTTGACAAGATACTTCTTCATTGCTGATCAGATCGCCCTCAGGGCCATACCAGGCTGACAGCAATGCGATATCAACGCCGGCTTCATCCATTGCACCCAGCGTACTTTCTACGCTTGGCAGCAGGTACTCCCCCGCCCGGCCAGTCCAGCGCAGCAACGTTTCCAGCCATGGCCGTTTGGCCATGCGCTCTGTCGTAATCTGCGCCCAAACGTCAATCGTGCCCATGTATTGGCTCCCAAACCTTCATACTTGAATCATGTTTGTTCTCGGCGGTTTCCGCGGTCATTGCTTTGCGACACACACTGACAACATGGACGCCAATAGCAAAATGCTATCGAATTCATCGTCCAAAAACGTATTGAAGATTGCCGGCACCAAACCCAAACTCCTGGGCGACGAGAACATTACGGCCCCCTATTTGCTTCGGAGAAAAACCATGATGAGGAAATCAAAAGCCGCCATCATTTCCGTCGCCGCATTCGCGACGGTAGCCCGTCGTATCGCCGGGGTTGCCCAGTCGTTCAGTGCGAGCCCCTATGGGACCGGCAACGTCTTGCTGTTTGCCTATCAACCGATTGCTCCGCAAAAAGACAAAATTGGGGTACGGCAGAGCGACCGGTACGGTTATGCGATGGTTCCGCAAGCCCGCTCGGATCGTGCGACACGCCGGTAAGCCGCCCACTGTAGTGTTGAGTCGGCTCCGGGCCGGTTAAAACCGTACAACGGCCCGGACACGATGTCGGGCGCGGACCTGACCCTAACAAGAAGGCCTCACGCGCATGATCTCCGTGATGATGACCCTGGAGCTTCTTTCGACGCTGTTCGTGTTCGCACTGGGCTGCGTTGTCCTGTTCCTGATCGTGGTCTACGCGTTGGACCGCCTGCAGACCCGGGACGCAATCTTACGTAATTATCCGATCATCGGCCACTTGCGCCACATTCTCTCTAACCTTGGAGAGTTTTTCAGGCAGTATTTCTTTGCGATGGATCGGGAGGAGTTGCCATTCAACCGGGCGGAGAGACGGTGGGTGGAGCACGCTTCAAAAAACGGCGATTCAACCGTTGCCTTCGGCTCGACAAAATACATCAAGGAGCCCGGCACGCCGATTTTTGTTAACTGTCCGTACCCGACCTTAGACAAGGACATCGAACCCACGCCGCCCTTCGTCGTTGGCCCGGATTCGCCAAACCCCTATATAGCGAAATCGTTCTTCAATATTTCGGGCATGAGCTTCGGCGCTTTGTCCGCCCCTGCCGTGCTCGCACTCTCGAGAGGCGCCCGGATTGCGGGATGCTGGATGAACACGGGTGAAGGCGGCCTCTCCCCATATCACCTCGAGGGTGGCGCTGACATCGTTTTCCAGATCGGAACTGCCAAATACGGAGTTCGGCACGCTAACGGCACATTGGACGAAGACAAGCTAAGGCAGATCGCGGCGCTCCCGCAGGTGAGGATGTTCGAGGTCAAGCTCTCGCAGGGCGCCAAGCCGGGTAAGGGCGGTATACTGCCGGCCGTAAAGGTCACAGCGGAAATCGCAGCCATCAGAGGCATTCCTGCCAAGAAAGATTCCCTCAGCCCCAATCGCCACCCAGAAATCAACAGCAACGACGAGTTGCTCGCTTTCATCGAGAGGGTAAAGACGGTCACGCGCAAGCCCGTGGGCGTGAAGGCGGTGCTGGGCGCTTACGGCTGGCTCAATGATCTGATGGCAAAAATCCAGGCGGGCGGCGGAGGACCGGACTTTCTTTCTCTCGACTCTGGCGATGGGGGTACAGGAGCCGCTCCGATGGCGCTCATGGACAATGTGGGTCTATCCATCCGTGAATCCCTTCCGCTGGTGCGGGACATCATGAAGTCGCATGGCCTTGAGGAGCGCATCCCCATCATCGCCTCCGGCAAGCTCGTGACCCCTGCCGATGTCGCGTGGGCGTTGTGTGCGGGCGCCACATTCGTGAGCTCTGCCCGGGGATTCATGTTTGCGTTGGGTTGCATCCAATCGCTCAAGTGCAACAAGAACACCTGTCCAACTGGCATCACCACACACGACAAGCGACTGCAGAAGGGCCTAGATCCCGCCGACAAAGCGGTGAAGGTGGCGAATTATTGCCTCAACCTCCGGCATGAAGTGGAGGTTATCGCGCATAGTTGCGGCGTACCGCATCCACGCCGTCTCAAGCGCTTCCACGTGCGTATGGTCTGTCCCGACGGCGTTTCCAGGCCCTTGAGCGAACTCTACCCGACCAACGATCCAGCGGACTCAAGCGCTACAGCGGCGCGCAACCGGGCCATTAGGAAAAACTCGCTCCCCACAGGTTTGGTATCCCTGTCCCTTCCGAAAATCACATCCTGACATATTGGTGATGCAGCCCGGCCAGAACGGGGGTGGCAACGATCTTACCAAATCGTTGGGCAGCCCGGTTTATGGGGGCATCCTTGTGTAAAGCCGATTGATTGTAATACGCCGCATAAGCGGCAAGGGTTTGCCTCAGATGCTCTCACCAAAAACAATGATGTGATCCAGGCACTCGCGACGAGGTGCCGATCAAACGCTCCGCGAAGCCATTTTGCCATGGTGATCTTGGAGTGACTGGCCGGTTTCGGATGCCCAGCACCCGGAGCCGAGCGATGAAAATATGCCCATAGGCCCGATCATTGTCGCGTACCAAATATGTAGGCGCTGATCTCCACGAGAACGCCTCGGTGATTTGGCGGGATAGAAACTCTGCCGTCGGGTGCCTGGTGACCTCGAACACATAGGAGCTGTCGCCGGCCGTTTTAGCCGACCGTCGGCTTCCGCCGCCTCAATCATGAAGCGTGCAGGTCGATCTTTAATGGACCCCGAGGGATTGGCGCTCTCAAGCTTTAAGAACAGTTGACATGGACCACAGTCGAATTTGGTCAGTTCGATAAGCGGCGTTTCGCCTATGAGATCGAGGATCGAGGCCATCGGAGCTGACGACACAGCCCGTTTAAGGGCAGTAAGCCGGTTTTTTCGATGATGCGGCCGTTTCACCCAAGCCTACACATGGCGCGAATTAGTCGCCCTGTTGTCCCTAGGGGCGAGATCGTGCTCATAATACCGAACTTGAGCGGCACTTTTCTGAATTCAGTTAGATCCTGAGATACGCGCTTCGCCTTCACAGCGGAGCTATAGATGGTCTCCAGGTGCGGCCGGATCATCTGGCCAAGATCGGTGAGATGCGTGAATTTATGCTCGCGATGAAAAAGCGGTACTCAGCTTCGAGTTGCTGAATGGCGCGTGGCAGCGAAGGCTGCGTGACGTTGCGTTCTTCTGCTGCACGCGAAAAGTTCAAGTGTTGTGCGACTGCGAGAAAATAGCGCACTTGATGCATTTCCATTGGGACATGCCTCAATGGGGAGCCAATCATCTGAACTGCATCCGCGGCTTGGCCGCTGAGCTAGGCACCCACATTTCACGACGAAGAGCGTGATCGGGCCCTTGCCTGGGACGCTAGCGTCCCCCCGTTCGTAAAAGTCCTGCACCGGTGATGAGGCGGCTGCCGCGCCGGAAGGTCAAGTAGGCCCAAAGCCATCTAGCCAGAACGGTGATGCGGTTGCGCACACTTATCAAAAAGGCAATATGGGCCGTGCCCCAGAGCCACCATGCCGGCGCGCCGCGCACCCGAACTCCGCCGAAATCCGCGACCGCTGCCTGCCGTCCAATCGTGGCAAGGCTTCCATAATGGCGGTAGTGAAACGGCGGCGGCGCGGGACGACCGGCGAGAGCGGCCCGGATTGCTCTGGCTGCGTAGGCGCCGCCCTGCTTCGCAGCCGGCGCAAGGCCCGGCGCCGGCATGCCACGCCACGCATTGCACGTGGCCGTGTCGCCGATGACGAAAATTTCGGACCGGCCGGGCACCCGTAGATCCGGCCCCACCCGTACGCGACCGGCACGATCGGTCTCAACCCCGAGCCAGGCCGCCGCCGGCGACCCAGTAACCCCAGCCGCCCACACGACTGTGCGCGCTGCGATCCACTTACCCCCGACATCAGCCCCGCGCGCATCCAGTGCCTTCACCTCGCGACTCGTCAGCACTTCCACGCCGAGGGCTGCGAGCGAGTGCTCGGCGGCGGCAGAGAGTGAGGGCGGGAAGGTCGGAAGCACGCGGTCGGTCGCCTGCACGAGCACGATGCGCGCAGTCGCCGGATCGAACATGCGAAACTCGCGCGTGAGACCATGCCGGGCTAACTCTGCAATTGCACCGGCTAGTTCCACGCCGGTCGGGCCGCCGCCGACGATAATGAAGGTAAGCCATGCCTGTCGCTCCGCCTCGTTCTGGCTGCTCTCCGCGGCCTCGAAGGCAAGCAAAAGACGGCGGCGAATGTCGAGCGCGTCCTCGATCCCCTTGAGGCCAGGCGCTGCGGGTGCCCAATCATCGTGGCCGAAATAGCTGTGCCGCGCACCCGTGCCGATGATCAGGAAGTCATATGCAAGACGCGTCTCGGCGAGCGCAATCTGGCGGAGCGCCGGGTCCACCCCGGTCACTCCGCCCAGCAGTACGCGCACGTTGGCCTGGACACGGAACATTTCGCGGAGTGGTGTCGCGATATCTGCCGGCGACAGCCATGCCGTCGCTACTTGGTAGAGCAGTGGCTGGAAAAGATGATAGTTGTGCTGGTCGAGCAAGGTGACCCGGCAGGGTGCGTATCGCAATCCGCGGGCCGCGGCGACGCCACCAAAACCACCACCGACGATCACCACGTGCGGCAGGCGGGCCACTGCTGCGGCGGGCAGCGCCTCAAAAGGCGGGAACCTGCGCCGAAATGCTGCAGCGATTACATGGTCGAGCGAGATCGCCCCGGCTCCATAGAGCAGCGGCAACCCAAGCAACGGCAGGTTCAGCAGCGTGATCCAGCCAATATCGCCGCCCGAAGACAGCATGCCCGTCGGGATCAGGACGATGAGGAGCAGAGCCACGGCGCGTGTGAACAGGCCGAGTGCAAGCAGGGCGGCGAGCGTCAAAAGTGCCCACGGCGCGAGACCTGCAGCCATGCCGGACATTTGCGGCAGCCACGGCATCGCCGATGTCGCCATGCTGGCCGGGAGCATGTTGCTCAGGCCTTTCACTCCACCCAGGGCAATGGCTGCAAGGCCTGCGGCGATCCATAGCCGCAGCAGCAAGGCGTAGACCGGTCCGATGCGTTTGGTAAGGCCGGCCAACCCCCGGCTGAAAAGGCCAACAAGGGGCAGCGCCGCTGTACCCATGCCAGGGCGGAACATGCCGTCAAGCGAGAGCGGTCCCGGTCCGAGCACGACGATCCACACTAGCAACGCCACCGAGTAGGGCGCGAGTTGCGCGTGCCCGGGCATTTGCAAGACAAACACCTGCAACAGCAGCGCTAGAGCGGCAAAGCGCGTGAACAGTCCGGCCGCCAACAACACCGGGCAGATCGTCTGTACGAAAATGCCAAAGCTCGTGGCGGCGAGCCCGGCGAACAATGACACCGAAGGCGAGAGATGATCCTGCATGATGACTTGACCGCCCGGCAGCATATGCTGCAGGGCATCGGTCACGAGGAAACCTTCGGCAAGCCAGAGCCGTATCAGCACGTCGAGCACCGGGCTGAGCAGCCGCGCAAGCGATGCGGATAGGTCGGCAGCGGCAGCGGCCCTGAACCCAAGGGACGTCACAACCGGCTCCTCGTGCGTCGCCCGTGTCTTACTCTCGCTCTCCGAAGATACGGTCCGGTGTATGCGTGTGATCATGTAGATTCTCCAGCCTCGAGACGCCGTGGCGACGGACGAATGCCCCCGTGCGGTGCTAGCTGAAAATAGATGGACCATGACGGCTTACCAAACGCTCGCCCAATCGCCTTCAGTGACTCGCCCCGCTGCCAGCGATCCCAAAGTTCCGTCTTCTCTGCCGCACTGAAGCCTCGAAAATACCTCTGACGCATCACCCACTCCATCTTGTCTTTTCAAGATTAAGTGTTGCGTCGACTCGTTGAGACCACCGGGGTAAGCGGACATCGGCCCGACGCAAGTTTCGCGGCTGAGCGCTCGGCCACTCGGCATTGTCTCCGGTCGATTTCTCGATTTCGATCGGTTAACCGCCATCCGCGGCGTGTTGGCGCCCGGACCAATCAAATCGAAGTCTAATACACCCGCCTAAGATCAAACTCAGGCAAATTGTGTTATTCTGACAATTGACAAGAGTACGATGAACCGATGGGAATGAAAACGGCCATCGAGCTCGACGCGGGAGCGAAGACCTTTGCCTCCGGCTTGTTGCCGGAGCTGATTGCTGCGCTCCGCCTTAGTCGTCCGGGCGATCTCGTGGCACTGACCAGCGGCGAGCCAAGCACCGGCGCCGAGCTTGAGACTTGGTGCCGCTTCACCGGCAATACCTTGATCGAGACGAGCGTTGAAGCCGGCCGCACGCGCTGGGTAGTTCGCTACGGGGAGGCGCCTGCGAATACTCGCGACGATCGCCCCGTCGGCTCGCGTCTTTGGCTCTACACGAATTTCGATTGCAACTTGCGTTGCGACTATTGTTGTGTGCGCTCCTCACCGAGAGCGCCGCGACGAGAGCTTGGCATTGAGCGGGTACGGCGGATTGCCGCCGAGGCAGCGGAACTCGGCGTTGGCGAAATCTTCGTGACTGGCGGCGAGCCTTTTCTGCTCGCGGACATCGGCGCCATTCTGGCTGCCTGCGTAGCCGCCGCGCCAACGACGGTTCTCACGAACGGCATTTTATTTGGGGGGCGGCGGCTGGAAACCCTCTGCCCATTGCCCCGCGAGCGTCTAACCCTGCAGATCAGCCTCGACAGCCCGACACCGGAGCGGCACGACAGTCATCGCGGAAGGGGCTCATGGGCCCGCGCTTTAAAGGGCATCGAGTGCGCTCAGGCAGAAGGGTTTCGCGTACGATTGGCAGCGTGTGTCGCTAGTGACGACGAGGCCGAGGAGTTCCGTCGCTTTCTCGATGCTCGCCAGATTAGCGAAGCGGACCGGGTCATCCGCCGCATTGCGCTGCGCGGTTCCGCTACACAGGGCGTGGCGCTTGCGCGGGCCGATTTGGTGCCAGAAATCACCATCACGGCCGAGGGGGTCTACTGGCATCCGATCGGGGCCGAAGACGCCGATTTGCTCGTCACCACCGACATCTTTCCGCTGGCTGAGTCGTTTTCTGCTGTGCGTCGCGCCTTCGAGCGGGAAAGCGAGCATCGGCGCCGCTTGGCGACGATCTTCAATTGCGCGTGACATGCGACGCAAAGGAAGGCCCGGCGCTGACTGGTTTTTAGGACTCGGCCAATGCTGGCGGACGTTTTAATAAGCCCTGATGTCCCGCCGCTTCGCGCAAAGAACCATAGCCGTCAAGTTGCGGCTCTACCCAGCGCCGGAGCCCCTCGGCTTCGAGCACAGCCCGGTGGCTTGGGTTGTCATAACTCATCGCCGACAGTGCTTGGGCGAAGCGCGAAGCAAGTGATGGATCAAGATCAGGCCGGGCCGTGAACATGCAGTGATTGTAGGGCGGCGACGTCCAGATTTCCGTCAGTGCGTTCTCCGGCACCAGTCGCTCGGCGCGCACCGTTGTCCAAAAAGGGTTGCCGATCGCGCCGGCGTCGGCGCGGCCGTCGAGCACGGCCCGAACGACCTCAACCTCGCTCACGCCCGTGTCACCGTGCTTGCCGACGTCACTGTCAAAGCGAAGCGTGCGGTAGTTCCGCCCCTCAACCAGGCCTTCGCGCTCTAAAAAGTGAACCGGCAAGATCGCAGCATGGCCGCTGTCGCGACTACCAAGCGACAACGTGCGATTTTTAAGATCGGACAGCGTAGAAACTGGCCCGCCGCTGACCGCAACGATTTTGGTCGTCCAGCCGAGATCGGTATTGCGCATCGCGATTGGTCGGCAGCGATGGTTGCTCCAGGAATCGGCCTGCAGATAGGCGAGATTGGTATTCCAGGCTATGTCGATTCGCGGCGTCGGGTTCGTGGGTCCGGCCAGGAGCGCGGCAACCTGTATCTCATAGCTCTGGAACAGCACGACCTCGACCGGCAGATGCGCTTCTTCATGAAAGTAGCGTCGCATGCCTTCCCAGACCGTCACCACCTTTGGATCGTACGCTACGGCTCCCACCCAGATCGTTCGATTCATGGCTGCCTTTCTCGCTGATGCACGTCGTGACGAAAGAACATGTGGTCGGCAACGAACCGGCACGGATCCCTTTGGCGCCTAGAACAACGGCATCCCCAAGATCGCCTTGCCGACGAACTCGCGCAACATATCGCCCGTCGGCGCCATCACCGCGCCTGCATGGGCATCGCGGAACAGCCGTTCGATGGCCATGTGCTTCGCGAACGCTGCGCCGCCGCAGGCCCGCATCGCGCCGGAAGTGACGGCGATGGCAACCTCTCCAGCCGCCGCTTTAGATTCGAGCACGCGCAGCATCGTCGTGTCACGTGGACACTCAAGATGGTCGATCAGATCATCAATACGTGCGGCGAGACCGTCAGTATCGATCTGCATCGTTGCGATCTGCGCCCGCAAAGTCGGCAGGCTTTCGCCGAGGCTCTGACCCAAATGCTCGAATCGAGCGCTCTTGAGATGCGTCGCCGTGCCCGCCACCGCTGCGCGGCAAATTCCGAGCGCGACGGCCGCCGACCCAAGATTGAACAGCGGCAGCACGACCTGCAGCATGGCCTGGAAACCCTCGCCATCGTCGGTCAGCTGTGACTCCGGTGCGACTTCGCAATCCTCGAGGGTCATCGGTGCGGAGGCGTTGGCCCGCAAACCAAGACCGTCCCAGGCGCCCGTGACCAACAGGCCGCGCGCGCCGCGCGGAATGAGGTAGAGCGTCGAGTCGTTAGGGCTGGCGCCCTCAGGCGCGAGCGCCGAGACCACATAGCTGTGCGCTTGGCCGGCGCTCGTCACAAAGGACTTTTTGGCCGTGATGCGGACTCCGGCCGCATTTCGCCGCGCCCGCGAGACCGGAGCCCAGAAATGGCTACGCGATCCGGCTTCACTAAAGGCAAGCGTAGACAAATGCTGGCCGGCGGCGATCTCTTTCAGGGTCGGCGCGACGACGACACCATTGCGCGCCGCCGCAATCGTCGCGGCAGCGCAGACGTGCATGAGATAGACCATCGCGACTGACGCGTCCGCTTCGGCAAGCGTGGCGACGACCGCCGCGAACGTGCGCGATCCAAGAGCAGCTCCCCCCATCTCAGCTGGCAACATCATCCCCAAAAGCCCGGCCGAACCAAGGGCCGTTACCGCTTCCGATGAAAATCGGCCTTCCTTGTCGTTTCGCCGTGCCGCCGGGGCTAGCACGCGATCGGCGAGTTCTTTGGCATTTGCAACGGCAGTCTCATGATTCATCGTGAGCCTCGCAGCTTGTAATAAATTCGGCGAGAGGGACCCGACCGCCCCGGTGGGTCAGCGCGTCGAGCCGGCAATCATTGCAACTGTCCAATTTCAAGCGGATGCTACGTGGCCGCCAGTTCAAGATCAACAATCCCTCTATTCGATGACTCGCTGTCTGACGACTCGCTTCGCCGAATGCTCGCCAGCCACTTGCACCTTTGAGTAATGGCCGAGCGAGGTAAAATGCGGGCCGAACCGCTGCGGCATTTGTAACATCCAGTTCAAAATCTCGTGCACAGGCAACAATCGGACCCGCCGTGACGACAAACTGATATTTATTAAAGTTACACCGCTTTCCGCGAGCAGACGCCGTGCGACCTCCAGCAAATTCGGGTCCATATCAATTGCCGAAACGTGCCGTGCAACTTTGGCTATTTGAAACGTGAACCAACCATCGCCTGAGCACAGGTCGATTACGTACCGGAGCAGAGGCCGACAGTGGCGAGCACACCTGAAGATCACTCGGTAACGGAGCTGGTGTAGCCGCACTTCTGGAGCTGCCCGACGGGACATGCCGGCGTTCCATGAAATCAGAGACAGCGACTGTGCCTCCAGCGGGCGAGAACACTTAAAAGAAAAAATCGATCTCGTGACCAACCTAGGCGAAAAAGTTCTGGTAGCTACCCAGGGTTGCTTGCCGTTACTTTCCACGAGCTCGAATCCATCATTACGCCATCCGGTCCTTGGTATTCAGCGAGTTGCGCTCTAAGAGCCGCGGCAATTTCGCTGTGTCGCGCTTCGGCCAACTTTCCGGCTTCGCGATAAACCTCACCAGCCGGCCCGATTGCGAGTTGAAATTCCACAGCGTCATCGAGGTCTTTGCCAACGAATACCTTGGCATCGACTCGCTCGAAATTGATGTCTTTGTAGCCGGCGATTTCGAGCTGCTTAGTCACAACGCCGGTGTCGGCCATAGAGAAAGGTCCAGGCCCGCAAGTTTGCGCATTCTCTCCTGGTGGGGGCAAGAACTTTAGCACGGTCTCCTTGGCCGAGCCGAGCCATGGGTTATCTTTTATGCCGCGCCAGACAATCATTGTCATGATGCCACCGGGCTTGAGACTTTTGCGCATATTGCGCAGTCCCGCTACGGGGTTCTCGAAGAACTGCGTGCCAAACCGCGAGAAGCAGAAATCGTGAACCGGATCGAACGGATATGTCTGCGCGTCCTCATCCAAGAAAGTAATGGTGGTAATCCCCGCTGCCTTCGCGTCCTTGCGTCCAAACTCGAGGAAAGCGTCGCAGCAATCGACAGCCAATACCGATCCTGATGGAGCTACTAGTCGAGCGAGCTTGATCGCAGTATCGCCGAACCCGCAACCCGCATCCACGACCTTGTCGCCCGGCTTCACCGGCAGGGTGGGAAAAATCGCCTCACTATGTAGGGTCAATCCATCGACGATGACGTGCTTCCAGCGGATGAACTTCGGCACCAGTACGCTATTCCAGAAATCGATATATTGGCTGCGCTGACGTTCGTGCTGAGCAAGAGCCTCGACGGCCATAACAGACCTCCCAGATGGCATTAGGCGAGCGCATTGTCGCGCAAATACCCAGCGGCACAAGCGTCTTTATGGGTGCGAACAGAGAAAAGGGGGCCTGTCCCTACCGCAAACCCAACCCTGGTGACGATAGTCTGCGAATCGGCTGACTATCGTTGCGATCGATGGATGAGGTGAGATCGTATGTCCGCTTGGACCTGCCGCTGCGTAAGCGGCAAGGCCGCCCCTAAGATTGTTCCGCCTCGTTCTCGGACCCCATGATGGAAGGGCCTGGGTGCCGTTTCCGAAGAGAAGCGCGCGCCCGTGAGCGACATGAACACAGCATTGGTGGATCGTCTGAAAGCGCTTGACCCAAACCGGCCGATTAGAGAAGCGGACATCTGCTTGTGCCAATTCCGATATTGGGCGCTACTCGCCGCTCGTCAAACGAAAGGAAGCAGATCGAATCATCGGGGCCGCCACTACGACGACTGGCAGCATCGTTACCCAAGAGACGATCCACGACAACAGCCAGTGAACGAGGAATTGGCTGAGCGTCACCAACGGCAAGCTGGCAATTCCAGCCGCGATTAGGCACGTCAACCCAGCTTGGATTACAGCAAATACAAAGTGGCTGTATCGACGTGGAATGCCAAACATTGTGAATCCCCCATTCAATCTCAATAGCGACCCATCGTAATCTAGCCGCCTTGCGTTAAGTGCTCCGCCCACCAATTTTCCCGTGATGAATTCTAGATCGATTCTAATTTCAGGCGCAGGTATCGCCGGCCCAACGCTTGCGTTTTGGTTGAAAAAAGCCGGCTTCGAGCCGACTGTGGTTGAGCATTCACCCGCGGTTCGCAAGGGCGGCTACGTCATCGACTTCTGGGGACTAGGATATGAGATAGCAGAGCAAATGAACCTCGCAGGCGAGATCAATCGGCTTGGCTATCAAATGCGTGAGATGCGGATTGTTGACAGTCAGGGCCAGCGGATAACCAGTTTTGGTACAAGGGTGTTGAGTGAGTTGACGGGCGGAGGCTTTGTGACGCTTGGCCGAAGCGACCTTTCCCGACTTTTATTTGAAAAGATCAAAGACACGACGGAAGTTATTTTTGGCGACGAGATTGTTGAGCTTCACGAAGAAGCCGATGGTGTTCGGGTTAAATTCGAAAAGGCGGACCAACGGAAATTCGATTTGGTAGTCGGCGCTGATGGTCTGCATTCGAAAGTTCGTCGCCTCGTCTTCGGACCCCAAGCCAAATTTGAAAAGCACCTCGGCTATTTAGTAGTCGGTTTCGAGGTGCGCGGCTACCGTCCGCGTGATGAGGAAGTATATGTCGTTTATAGCCAGCCGGGCCAGATGCTTGCACGATTTGCCTTGCACCATGATCGCACGTTGTTTTTGTTCGTGTTCGCGGACACTGAACATCTGTCGCCAGTCACAGGTCTAGCTGCCCAGAAATCAATTCTACGTGAGCGGTTCAATGATGTCACATGGGAATGCCCGCGCATTCTTCGCGAACTCGATCGTACCGATGAGCTTTATTTTGACCGGGTCAGCCAGATTAGGATGGATCGTTGGTCACGAGGTCGCGTTGCGCTTGTAGGGGACGCTGCCTTCTGCGTATCTCTGATGGCTGGCCAAGGTGCAGCACTTGCAATCGCCGCCGCTTACGTGCTGGCGGGAGAACTCGCCAAAGCGAAAGGAGACCACGATCAAGGCTTTGGCAAATATGAAGAGGTCCTGCGGAGTTTCATTGGTGGTAAACAGAGAGGCGCTGAGCGGTTTGCTCCCGCATTCGCGCCGAAAACGCAATGGGGCCTATTCTTTCGCAATCAAGTGATCAGGACGCTGACGATCCCGGGGCTCGCAAGGCTAACTTTCGGAAGAGACATCGCCGACAAGTTGGTGCTCCCAGATTACGGCTGGCCAGCCCTAGCACCGACCATAGGCTGAGCATGGTCCCCCGAGGGCGAGCAGTGTTTTCCCTACGTTTGCTACCAATGTCCGCTTCTCTAATCGGCCGGTTTGGGTCAAGCGCTTTCAGACGATCCACCAATGCTGTGTTGATGTCGCTCACGGGCGCGCGCTTCTCTTCGGAATCGGCACCAAGGCCCTTCCATCATGGGGTTCGAGGACAAGGGGACCAATCTAAGGGGCGGCCTTGCCGCTACGTTAGCGGCAGGTCCAAGCGGACATACGATCTCACCTCATCCATCGTCCCGCGAGGGACATCATGCCACCGTGTGGTGGAGCTCGCGTTCTCCTTATCGGGTTTGATGTTGCATTGTTATGCTGCTGCAGCCGCTTGCCGGGCCCAGCGGAACTCGGTGCCATCAACCCAGATGCGATGCATGATGACGGCCAACCGGCGCGCCAGCGCGACAATTGCCTTTTTTAGGCCGCAGCGCCTGGCGATCTGCATCGCCCAGACCTTGAGCCAGGACCATCGTGTTGAGCGTACCAGCAGGATCTGGGCCGCTTCATAGAGCATGACCCGCATCATCTCGTCTCCGCACTTAGATATGGCGCCGGTGCGGTCGCTTTCGCCAGATTGATGCCTGCAGGGTGTCAGTCCCAATACCGCCCCGACCGCTCTGGAGTTGCGAAAGCGCGCGGGCACATCGATGGTGGCGCGGAAGGTCAATGCCACGACGGGTCCAACGCCGGGAATCGTCATCAGACGCCGACACACCTCATCGTCCCGAACAATGTGCAGCAAGCGGCGGTGCAGGACAGCGATCTGTTCGCGCAGTACCCTGCGGACGACGAGCAGCGGCTCCACCAGAAGGGCCAGATCGGGGAGGTTCTCGACCAGCTGCTTGATGCGCGCCTCGAACTGGATCGCCCCGACTACACCCACCTTGAGACCGAAGTTACGCAGGGTCCCGCGCAGGTCGTTCTCGATGGCAATGGCCTTCGACTGCAGCAGCTTGCGATGGGTCAGCAGCATGCGCAGCTTCTGGCTGCGTAACGTCTTCACATGCACCGGGCGATAAAGACCTGCCCGCATCATCTGCGCGATACCGCGGGCATCGTTGCGGTCCGTCTTGTTGATCTGCGCCTTCAGCACCGCCCGCATGTGCCTGGTCTCGACACAGATCACCGGCAAGTTCGCTTCGCCCAGAGCGCTGTAAAGCCATTGCGATAATGGTCCGGCCTCCAGTCCGATCCGCCTGAAGCGGTAGCTCGGATTGTTCAGCACCGCTAGCAATGCTTCAGGCTCGCTCGCCACTTTGGCTTCTCGAACGATCCTGCCCATATCATCCACAATGCAGACGCTCGTCTCCTTGACCGATACATCCAGTCCGGCAAAATGCTCCATGCTGCGCTTCTCCTTCTGATGCTTGAGGCCGTTACTGCGGACCTCGTTTCACCATCAGCCTGAAGCGCAGCACCCAAAATTTTCAGCTATCCACAACAACGCCGGCCGATTACCCCATCTAATGGCCGATTCTGTTGAAAGAGGTTCGTTTCTCCAACACGGCTTCCGGCATTGACAGCAAAGGTCGGGCGTTACCTGGTAGGCCTGCGCCAAAGACGACAAAATCGCACCGCGTCGCTATGGGTGCCCATATTTTGGCATATCGATTGCGGGTGACATCTCGGACATGATTGCTGTCCTTGATCTGACTTGCGCTATTGCAGGTCCTTGAGGTTGCCAATCATCACCGGAATGTATTCAGACACGGTCGGATGAATGTGCACGGCCCTTTGCAAGACGGTGTAAGGCGCGTTTGCGTACATCAGGTCGAGAATCGAATGCACGGTCTCGTCGCCCGATAGACCAAGGAATGACGCGCCCAAGATTTGTTTGCTCGCTTTGTCGACCAAGATCTTCATAAACCCGAGCGTTTCTCCCTTTTCAAATGCGCGGCCAACCCGCTCCATCTTGAGAGTCCCGATCATTGCCTGCCGGCCAGTTCGGCGGACTTCCGCCTCAGTCATGCCGACGCGGCCGAGCGGAGGATCGGTGTAGAGCGCGTAGGCGGGGATGCGGTCCGACACCCGCCGGCGTTTGTGGTTGAGGATATTGGCGGCAACGATCTCGAAGTCGTTGTAGGACGTATGCGTGAAGGCGCCACGGCCGTTGCAGTCTCCCAATGCCCAGACGCCTGGCACATTCGTCCGCAACTGGTCATCTACTTTGATGTAGCCGCGGTCGTCCACGGCGATGCCGGCGACGTCCAACCCGAGATCATCAGTGTTCGGACGGCGCCCGATGGCGAGCAGCAGATGCGATCCAGCAATCTGCGAGGCAACTCCGTCGCGGACAATCTCAACAGCGATGTTGTTTCCTTGCCGCCGCACGCGCACAACCTTGCTGTTGAGGTATGTCTTGATGCCTTCGCCGTACAGAATATCCGTAACTGCGCGAGAAACGTCTTCGTCCTCGCGCGCAATGAGATGTGGCGCGAGCTCGATTACTGATACCTCGCTGCCGAAGCGTCGATAGATTTGTGCGAATTCAAGGCCGATGTAGCTGCCGCCAAGAATAATCAAATGCGGTGGAAGAAAATCCACATCCATCATCGAGCTGTTCGTGAAGTAGCCGACTTCGTCGAGTCCGGGGATCGGCGGCGCCAGTGCGCGTCCTCCGACATTGATAAATATCCACTTGGCTTTGAGGATCTCGCCGGCAACCTCGACCGAATGTGGCCCGGCAAATCGAGCGTGGCCCTCATAAACCGTGCAGCCCTTGAGATTTTTAAGCCACTGCTCAACGCCGTTACGCGAGCGGCCGGACACATGATCTTTCCGGGCCTTGACGGCTTTCATATCGACAGCGATCTCGCATGGGATTTTCACGCCGAAATCGGCCGCACGCCGCGCCATGTGGGCGGCGTAGGCGCTGGCCACCAGTGTTTTGGTCGGGATGCAGCCGGTATTAACGCAAGTGCCGCCGAAGGACTTGCGTTCGATCACGGCAACGGTTCGCCCAGTGTCGGCAAGACGTTGCGCGAGCGCGGGCCCTGCCTGGCCGGTTCCGATGATGATGGCATCGTAGCGTTGCATTGAATAACTCGGCTATTAGCGGCCGTGTGGAACGGCCTGTGCTATTCCGCTGCTTCCATTACTTCCGATCGGGGCTCATGCAGGATCACGCCTTCATGTGAATCGAACTCGCCTTCCCAGGGCGCTTGCTCGAGTGCGCGCATAGTCTTTGTGTAGCCAGCCTCCCAACGCATGCGGATGCTGGAGGGACTAAAATCAACGTCCTTGGTATGGTTTTCATTCTCAAGCTGCGGCGCCAGCAAGCGCACGACGTGCATCATCGTATGGCAACCGTAAGCGGCGAGCGCTTGGGCCTGTTGTGTCCGACGAATTTCTTCCGGCAGCATCTTCGCGAGATCACGAATGATGTGCCGCATGTGATGCAACTGGCGTTGCCGTGCGATGTGGCTCGCAACCCGGCTGGAGTACTGGATGTCCTTATGACGGTTGAGGACCTCCCAGATGGTACCCGGCTCCTCGCCCATCGGGTTCCACAGGTGGACTGCAAAGATCAGTGAGTTTTTGCGTGGATTGTCGTCGAAGATCACTTCGGTTGGCGTGTTCGAAAGGATGCCGCCGTCCCAATAGAGCTCACCGTTGATACGCACCGCCGGAAAGGCCGGCGGCAACGCGCCTGACGCCATGATGTGTTTGACGTCGATCTCGCCGTCGCGGCTGTCGAAATATTTCATCTCACTGGTACGCACGTGCGCGGCGCCAACGGTAAGGCGGGGATTGCATTTGTTCACCAGGGAGAAGTCGACGAGCTCAAGCAGTGTCTTCTTCAGCGGTGCGGTGGAATAGAAACCTGCTGCGTCAGGACCGAGAGGAACGTGTGTGCCGAGGAATGCACCAAGGTTGGGCTCAAAGAAGTCCGGAATGCCGCGAAGCACTGTCCTGCAGTACGAGATCACGTCGGGCAATCCGCTCCATGTCGGAACGCCAAATGGCGGCCGATAGGCCATCCGGGTCCAAAATTCTTTCAGTCTTTCGAGACGACGTTCATGCGGATTGCCGGCGATCAAGCTTGCATTGATGGCGCCGATCGATGTGCCGATGATCCAGTCCGGCTCGATGCCATGCTCGTGCAGCGCGTGATAGACGCCAGCTTGGTAGGCGCCGAGCGCGCCTCCGCCCTGTAGAACCAGGACGATCTGACGATCCTTCTCGTCCTCAGCACGCTGCGTGTCTGCACGCTTCGGCGCACGCGTTGGTGACTTGCTATCCATGGTTTCCTCCCAAAACTCCTAGTTTTTGAGGCGAAATTTTCCGGATGCTACTCCGCCTCAATGAGCAGTCCAGCCACCATCTACTGGCAATGCTGTTCCGGTGATCGAAGCCGCCACATCACTTGCAAGAAACACTGAGAGAGCGCCGAGCTCTTCGACTGTAGCAAAGCGCTTATTTGGCTGTTGAGCAAGAAGCACGTCACGGATGACCTGCTCGCGCTGGATGCCGTGCGATTTGGCCTGGCCATCTATCTGTGCCTCCACCAGCGGTGTGTAGACATAGCCAGGGCAAATCGCATTGCAGGTAATGTTGGCTTCGGCCGTTTCCAGCGCGATGACTTTGGTGAGGCCGACGATTCCGTGCTTGGCAGCTACATAAGCCGACTTGAACGGCGATGCGACGAGCCCGTGTGCCGAAGCGATGTTGATGATGCGACCAAATTTGTTCTTGCGCATCGAAGGTAGCACCGCACGCGTGGTATGGAATGCCGACGACAGGTTGATGGCCAAGATCGCGTCCCACTTCTCGACCGGAAACTGCTCCAGAGGGGCCACGTGCTGAATACCGGCGTTATTGACGAGGACGTCGAGACGGCCGAATATATCCAGCGCCATCGCGATCATGTTCGCGATAGGCGCAGCCTTCGACATGTCGGCGGGTGAATATCGGACCTTAACTCCGAACTCTGAAGCGGTTATAGACTGTGTCTCGGCGATCTCTTCGGGCTTGCCCAAGCCGTTGAGCATGACCGCAGAGCCGGCTGCTGCCAGCGCACGGGCGATTCCAAGCCCAATTCCGCTGGTTGATCCTGTTATGAGGGATACGCGGCCTTCCAGGGGTCGGGAGCTCTGTTCAAGGCGAAGCGGCGCTTGGATGTTCATGGCCTGATCGTTTCCGGTGCACTGTGGCGCGGTACGCTGTTGTCCCGCGAATTTGCATGGGGTTTGGATCGGCGGGAAATGCCAGTTGGCTAAAGAAACGATAGCTAGCGGCTTTGGAGGGCACCTCGTCTTCGAATCCCGTAGTGGAAGGGCCTATGTGCCGATTCCGAAGAGAAGCACGAGCCCGCGAGCGACATCGACACTGCAGTGGTGGATAGTCTGAAAGTGCTTGACCCCAACCGGCCGATTAGAGAAGCGGACATTCCCATTCTCGCCGCCTAATGCGCTTCGCGACGGCGCCCAGTCATGTCCGATGGAGCAAATAGCAAGGAGCTATCGGATCCATGCTCATTTTAGGGATGGAAAGTGAAACAACGGCGCACCATAAGAGCGCCAGTAGCGAGAAATCCATCTTGCTTCAAAATAAAGGATTCAAACCATGAAGACCATTATCTTTACTTTCATCCTGTCGGCTGTTGCGCCGACGTTTGCCCATGCCGCGTATCTGCAATCTCATGCCCCGTATCAGCAAAACGCAAGGCAGATCGGAGTAACAAGCACGGCTACGAAACACATTCCGGCCACTCGTGCGGTTCGCGGGCTCGACGCTATGGCGTATGCCCGGGCCCCGTCAGGAAGATAAGTCGGAATACCACCGTCACGTGAGTGCCATGAAGGTGGCTGCTGTTAAGGCTCCACGATTCAGAGGAGCCAATCATGCAGGCACCAGTCAGGACAATCGGTCTCGATATTGCCAACGGTACTCACACTGGTGGAAGAACCTCGGCGAAAAGAGCGTGGTGCTGTTCGTCGGCGACGTTCGCCACGACCCAAAGGATCACAATATGTGACGGCTGGGCGTTCCCCCCGCCCCGTCGCATGGTGACGCCCCGTTGTCCCCGAACGGGGCGTCACATTTCGACCGAGCTAACGGCTGTGAGGCTCCTCAGGGCCGCGGCCTCAATTCATAGAGCGCGGCTATCGAAAAACCGCTGAATTTTATGGCATTTTCGAGTGATGATCGCTTATCAATTACCGCGCCGACGTACCCATTTGCGGCAAAGGACCTGCAATGCCCACGGAAATCCTAGTGAAAGATCTGAGGCGGGCTTTCGAACAAGCACGCGAGCTGGACGGCTCGATGGCCGAGCGACTTGATGTATTCGCTGATGCGACGCGGAAGCTTCATCCCGCCACCGCGGCCATCGTCGATCGGCTCGTTGCCAGGCTGAAGCAACATAAGGCTGGGGAGGACGCACCAAAGCCCGGCGACCTGATGCCGCCGTTTGTGCTTCCGGACGAAACGGGTCGGTTGGCGAGCTTGAAGGATTTGCTGGCACAGGGTCCCGTTGTGGTCACATTTCACCGGGGGCACTGGTGCCCATATTGCCGGATCAGCATCAGCACATTGGTCAAGGCACAGCCGCGCATCGAAGCAACGGGCGCGCGCATGGTGGCCATAATCCCCGACCGCGAGCAGTTTGCTGCCGAGATGCGCGAGGACTGCAACGTGAATTTTCCGATTCTGTCAGACATGGATAATGGCTACGCCATGTCGCTTAATCTTGCGATCTGGGTTGGTGCCGAGATGCAGGAATTCATGACCAAAATCGGTCGCATGCTGCCGCAATATCAGGGCAACGACTCATGGATGCTGCCGATCCCCGCGACATTCGTCGTCGGTAAGGACGGCCGGGCCAAAGCGCGTTTTGTCGATCCTGACTATCGCAAGCGGATGACAATCGAAGAAGTGATTGCAGCGCTAAAGTAAATTTCACTTGAGGTTTTTTTGCCAGTTCGCAGCCCGCAGCATTTTCATGAAGGTCGCGGCGATCGGCGTGCGCTGTCGTCCTGCAACGCCGTAAAGACAAACGTCGCGTCCGAGTTCGATCCCCTCTACGGCGGTACGCACCAAACTTTGCGGGGCGTTCACACTGCGCGGCAGAAAGCCGATACCGATATTGGCTTCAAGCAGTGCCACCAGATCCTGGTCCGACGAGACCTCATGGCGATGATCGGCGTTCAGCCCCTTGGTGCGCAGCATCGCTACGAGGTCACTGCCCTTCTCACAGTGGTTGCGCAGGAGGAAACGTTCGGGCTTGAGGTCGTCAAGTGTGATCGTCTCCTGACTGCCAAGGCGGTGCGAGCGGCTAAATACCATATCGAAGGATTCGTCGAATAGCTTCCAACTGTCGAGACGGTCCCAGGTTTCCCCAATCGAGGTCCCTACGGCAAGCTCGGCATCGCCAGCTTTCATATAGTCGACAATTTGCGGGCCCGTGCCGCGCAGGATCTTCAGCTCAATTTCACTGAAACTTTTTCGCAGCTCGTTGACGTGTAACAGAATAAGGCCGAGCTCGATGCTTCTGGATACCGCGAGCTTGAGTGCGCCGACCTCGCCGTCGTTGATCATGGCGGCGAGCGCACGTGCGCTCTGGGCGCTGTCGTAGCATTGCTTG
>Ga0207823_100002_pt1 | contig 43969 bp, 34 predicted proteins | sample LuqExpMetageno70_FD_187827 | JGI IMG/M metagenome (GOLD analysis project Ga0207823, IMG submission 187827) | Tropical forest soil microbial communities from Luquillo Experimental Forest, Puerto Rico - Sample 70 (SPAdes) | ecosystem: Environmental > Terrestrial > Soil > Tropical forest ... | reverse complement strand
TCCCGATCACCGTGCCTTGCGGCGCCACCGGTTCGTGCAGCACGAAGCCGTGCTCGCCATGCACGACCTTGGCCCAGGTGATGCCGAGCTCGGGGCGGCGCAGCCAGAACGGCGCATAGCCCTGCATAACGGCGAAGGTCGGCAGCACTTTCAAATTTTTTTCGTAAACGAAAGCGAGCTCCTCTTTGTTGAGCGGGTCCTGGCCGAACCCGACGCTGAGCGCGTAGAGGATACAATCCTTCGGACCGTAGATCTGCTCGACCTCGGGAATGTCCAACGCAAGCAGTTTTTCGGCGTTCAGCGGCAATCAGCGGCCCCAGACTTCCTCGACGACCTCGACGATCATGCGCAGCTTCGCCCACTGCTCGTCCTCGGTTAGCGTATTGCCCTCCTCGGTCGAGGCAAAGCCGCATTGCGGAGAGAGGCAGAGCTGATCGAGCGAGATACACTTCGTCGCCTGCTCGATGCGCCGCTTGATGGCGTCCTTGGCCTCGAGCCGTCCGGTCTTCGTGGTAACGAGGCCAAGCACGACGTGGCGGTCTTTCGGCACCAAGCGCAGCGGTTCGAAGCCGCCGGCGCGCTCGGTGTCGTATTCCATGAAATAGCCGTGCACCTTGATGCGGTTGAACAGGATCTCCTGCTCCGCCTCGTAGCCGCCGCTGCCCATGAAGGTCGATCTGTAGTTGCCCCGGCACAAATGCATAGTGATGGTCATATCGGAAGGGATACCTGACATTGCGGTATTGATCAGGTCTCCGTAGAGCTCGGCAAGCTTTTCCGGATCGTCGCCGCGGTCCTTCATCTGCTGTCGGTATTTCGGATCGCACAACATGGCGATGAAAACTTCATCGAGTTGTAAGTAACGGCAGCCGGCATCGGCGAAAGCGCGCGTGGCATTGCGGTACGCCTGTCCGAGATCGGCGAACATCGCATCGAGCTTCGGATAAACGTTTCTGTCGATCGGCGGGAGCACCGGCCGGCCGTAGAGCGCGGAAGGCGCCGGAATGGTGATCTTCGGCGTGCGCATGGTGTGCGCGGCGACGAACTTGAAATGCTCCAGCATCGGATGGACCGAGAAGCCGATCTTGCCGGTGACCTTGAGGCCTTCGTTGCGCGTGGTTACCGTGGCGAAGGCGACGCCGGTATCCATTATGTGCTTCTCGAGGCCGTCGAGGCCCCAGAGGAAATCGAGGTGCCACCACGAGCGGCGGAATTCGCCGTCGGTAATTGATTGCAGGCCGACCCCTTCCTGTTTCCTGATGACGCGCTCGATTTCGCGGTCTTCGACCGCTTTGAGCTCGGTCGTAGAAATCTCGCCCCTGGCGCGCCGCTCGCGGGCCTGTTTCAGCGTGGCGGGACGCAGCAGACTGCCGACATGATCGGCGCGGAACGGCGGGTTGTTGCGGATGCTCATTACCTCAGCCCCACACTTCCTGTGCCACTTCCACGATCATCTTGAGCTTCGTCCACTGCTCGTCCTCGGCCAGGATATTGCCTTCCTCGGTCGAGGCGAAGCCGCATTGCGGCGACAGGCAAAGTTGCTCGAGTGGAATGAATTTCGCCGCCTGCTTGATGCGGCGCCGGATGTCGTCCTTCGCCTCCAGCCGTCCGCTTTTCGAAGTGACCAGGCCGAGCACAACGGTCTTGTCCTTCGGCACCAGGCGCAGCGGCTCGAAGCCACCAGCGCGCTCGGTGTCGTATTCCATGAAGTAGCCGTGCACGTTGATCGCATTGAACAGCGTTTCCGCTACCGGCTCGTAGCCGCCGGAAGCGACGAACGTCGACTGAAAATTGCCACGGCACAGATGCATCGTGATCGTCATGTCCGGCGGGATGTCGGTGATCGCGGCGTTGATCATGCCAGCATAGATTGCCGGCAGCTTTTCCGGATCGTCGCCGCGATTCGCCACCTGCGCGCGCAGTTTCGGATCGCATAAATAGGTGAAGTTCACCTCGTCGAGCTGCAGATAGCGGCAGCCTGCATCGGCAAAGGCGTGCACCGCCTGCCGGTAGGTTTGCCCGAGGTCGCGGTAGAAATCATTCATATCCGGATAGATGTTCTCCGGCACAGCGTCTCGGCCGTAGCGGAAATGCAACGAGGAAGGCGACGGGATCGACATCTTCGGCACTACGCGCGTATGGGCCTTGAGGAAAACGAAGTGCTCGAGCATCGGGTGCGTGGTGAAGCGGTCGAGTTTGCCGATCACGCGCAGCATCATTGGCTTCGGATTTGTTCCCTGGAACTTGATCTTGCGCTCGCCGAGATAGGCTTCGACGCCGGGCAGAGCGCTGAGAAAGTCGTAATTCCAGAAGGCGCGGCGGAATTCGCCGTCGGTGACGGCTTTGAGGCCGATCTCTTCCTGCCGCCGGATGATCTGCTCGATCTCGCGGTCTTCCACCGCCTTGAGCTCATCGCCCGTAATCTCACCGCCTTCGCGCTGCGCCCGCGCTTCTTTCAGCGCCGCCGTACGCAGCAGACTGCCGACATGATCGGCGCGGAACGGGGGCGCCGTGCGAACGCTCATTTCCCCCATACCTCTTCCGCGAGCTCCACGATCATGCGCAGCTTCGCCCACTGTTCTTCCTCGGTCAGCACGTTGCCTTCCTCGGTCGAGGCAAATCCGCATTGCGGGGACAGGCAAAGCTGCTCGAGCGGCACGTATTTGGTCGCCTCGTCGATGCGCCGCTTGAGATCATCCTTCGGTTCGAGCCGGCCGCTCTTCGAGGTCACCAGCCCGATCACGACCTGCTTGTTGCCCTTGAGGTGCCGCAGTGGCTCGAAGCCGCCGGCGCGGTCGGTGTCGAACTCGAGGAAATAACCATCAATGTTGACCTTGCCGAACAGTTCCTCGGCGACGAATTCGTAGCCGCCCGACGCGATGAAGGTAGAGCGGAAGTTGCCGCGGCAGGAATGGGTGGTGATGACCATATCCGCCGGTCTGCCTTCCAGCGCCTTGTTGGTCAGGCGCGTGTAGTGCTTCGGCAAGTTCTCCGGGTTGTCGCCGCGTTTCTTCGAATGCGCGCGCTCACTCGGATCGCAAATCATCGACCAGGCCGTGTCGTCAAACTGCAGATAGCGGCAGCCGGCGTCGTAAAAGGCGATGATCGCCTTCTGATAGGCAACGGCAAGATCGTCGAAGAACGCATCCAGTTCGGGATAGACTTGCTTGCTGACCGAGCGCCGGCCTTGGCGGAAATGCAGGCTGGACGGCGCTGGAATGGTCATCTTCGGCGTCGTCCTGCAGTGCGCTTTGAGGAACTTGAAATGCTCGACTTGCGGATGGCCGGAGAAGCCGACCTTGCCGACAACGCGTACGCTCTCGGCCTTGGTCGCGACGCCGGCAAAGGCGATGCCCTTATCGGTCTCATACATCTCGACACCGTCGAGACCTTTGTAGAAATCGAAATGCCACCAGGAGCGGCGGAATTCGCCGTCGGTGGCGAGCTTCAGCCCCACTTCTTCCTGCTTTATAATGATCTTTTCGATTTCGTGGTCTTCGACCGCTTTCAGTGCTGCGGCATCGATCTGGCCTTTGGCGAACCTGGCGCGCGCATCCTTGAGCGGCGCCGTACGCAGCAGGCTGCCAACGTGGTCGGCGCGGAACGGCGGCGCCTTGCGTTGCGACATGGGCGTTTCCTCCTCCAAACCGCTCGTCCCCGCACAAGCGGAGATCCAGTTCTTTTATTGCTGGATTTTCCGGCTTGCGCGGGTACGAACGGCTAAAATCAGCTCTTTCCCCAAACCTCTTCGGCCAATTTCAAGATCATGCGCAGCTTGGCCCACTGCTCCTCCTCGGCCAGCACATTGCCTTCCTCGGTCGAGGCAAAGCCGCATTGCGGCGACAGACATAGTCGGTCCAGCGCGACGTATTTGGTCGCCTCCCGAATACGCTTCTCGATCTCGTCGCGCGGCTCCAGCCGCCCCGACTTCGAGGTGACCAGTCCGAGCACGACGATCTTGTTGCCCTTGGGCAGAAAGCGCAGCGGCTCGAACCCGCCCGCGCGGTCAGTGTCGTATTCCAGGAAGTAGCCGTCGTAGTTGCACTTGGCGAGCAGGTTCTGCGCTACCGGCTCGTAGCCGCCTGATGAGATAAAAGTCGAGCGGAAATTGCCGCGGCAAACATGCGTGGTTATAGTCATGTCGACGGGCTTGGCCTCCAGCGCCTTGTTGATGCAGCGCGTGTAGGTCTCCTGCAGATGATCGACGTCGAGGCCACGCTCTTTGGCCTTCTGCAATTCGACCTGCGAGCACAGATAGGCCCAGGCGGTATCGTCGAACTGCAGATAGCCACAGCCGGCGTCGTAGAACGCCCGCACCGCCTTCTGATAGGCAACCGCGAGATCGTCGAAGATCGCATCGCGATTCGGATATGCATCCTTGCTCACCGCCCCGGGCTCGAGCCGAAAATGCAGCACACTCGGCGCGGGAATCGTCATCTTCGGCATCACCTTGGTGTGCGTCTTTAGGAACTTAAAGTGCTCCAGCATCGCGTGATTGGAGAAGCCGATCTTACCGGTCACATGGATGCTGCGGGCCTTCGTCAACACACCCTGAAACTGAATGCCTTGGCCGGATTCATGGATCTCGACACCATCAAGCATGCCGAAGAAGTCGAAATGCCACCACGAACGGCGGAACTCGCCGTCGGTGGCGAGTTTGAGCCCGATCTCCTCCTGTTTCTTGATGATCTTCTCGATCTCGCGGTCTTCAACCTCTTTAAGTTGTAACACGCTGATCTCGCCTTTCTCGCGCTGCAGGCGCGCCGCCTTCAGCGGGGCGGTGCGTAGGATGCTGCCCACATGATCGGCGCGAAAGGGCGGTTTCGGTCGGGTAGTCAAAATGGTTTCTCCATTTTTTCGTTGGGAAGATTTGAAAATTCAGGTGAGACGCGATATTCCACGAAACCCATTCACAACATCGCTTCCGTGTCGCGTCAATTGCCGGCCTTTCTTATGGTCGAAGCGCAAGATTGAGTTCCGCCCGTAGACGAGGCGTCCGTAAAGCAAGAAGGAACGATCAACATGGTTTACAAGAATCTGGAGGAGGCGACCCAGGCCTCAGGCAACGTCGTCAAAATGCTGCGGAATTCGCAGATCGGCGCCTACGTCTATCCGGTGGTGGCGCCCGAGTTCACCAATTGGCGCGATGAGCAACGCGCCTGGGCCGAAACCTGCGTCCTTTTCGACCAGACCCATCACATGGTCAATCTCTTTGTCGAAGGTCCCGACGCGCTCAAGCTGCTGTCGCACCTGGCCACCAATTCCTTCAAGAATTTTGCGGTCGACAAGGCCAAGCAGTTTGCGCCGTGCAACTACGACGGCCAGGTCATCGGCGACGGCATCCTGTTTTATTTAGCGGAAAATTCGCTGGTCTTTGTCGGCCGCAATCCGACGGCGAACTGGATTCAGTACAACGCGCAGGCCGGCAAGTACGACGTGAGGGTCGAATATGACGACCGGTCGCCGTCACGCCCCATGGGCAAGCCCGTGTTCCGCAAGTTCTACCGCTATCAAATCCAGGGCCCAAACGCGCAAGATGTCATCAAGAAGCTCAACGGCGGCATGATGCCGGATATCAAGTTCTTCAACATGGACTACATGACCATCGCCGGCCGCAAGGTGCGCGCACTGCGTCACGGCATGGCAGGCGCACCCGGTCTCGAGGTGTGGGGTCCCTATGCGGACGGAGAAGAAATCCGCGCCGCCATCCTCAAGGCGGGTGAGGATGCCGGCATCATTCAGGTCGGCGCCCGTGCTTATGCGACCAACACGCTCGAGTCTGGGTGGATTCCCTCACCGGTACCGGCGATCTACACCGGCCAAAGGATGAAGCCGTATCGCCAGTGGCTGCCGGGTACAAGCTATGAAGCCAACGCTTCACTCGGCGGCAGCTTCGCCTCGGACAACATCGAGGACTACTACACTACCCCGTATGAACTCGGCTACGAGAGCTTCAGCAAGTTCGATCACGATTTCATCGGCAAGGAAGCATTGCAGACGATGCAGGGCAAAGTGCACCGCAAGAAGGTGACGTTTGCCTGGAACAACGAGGATGTGAACAAGGTGTTCGCCTCGATGTTCGCGCCGCCAGGCGAGAATTACAAGTTCATCGACCTGCCGCTGTCGAACTACGCCTCGAGTTCGTTCGACACGATCATGAGCGGCGGCAAGATGGTCGGTGCCTCGATGTTCTCTGGCTACAGCTTCAACGAACGCAAGATGCTGTCGCTCGGCTTTGTCGAGGAGCAGTACGCCAAGGTCGGCACCAAGCTGACGCTGGTGTGGGGCGAGGAAGGCGGCGGCACGATGAAGACCACGGTCGAGCGGCACAAGCAGACCGAATTGCGCGTCGAGGTCGGACCGACCCCCTACGCCCAACAGGCGCGCGAAACCTATCACCAGGGTTGGCGCACCGCCCGCTGATGGCCGCGCGGACAGCGGCCTTCGCCGCCCGCTAAATCTGTTGCGAACGTGCCGCGACCGGCGTTGCGGCACTTTCCGCCTCCGCTACGCCGCGGGCATAGCGCGCGGTTTCAAGCACGCCGCCGAACGAGAAATAGTGCGCAGCAATATCACCCAGACCGCCAGCAACACTCAGCGTTTTGACGATGCGGTCCGGCCCGACGTTGCCGATCAGGCCGGGCGCGGCGCCCGACATCAGGCCCCGCAGCGAGGCATTGACGCCGCAGCGCTTGGCGTAGCGCAACAGCGCCGTCATTGAGGTCGGACCGGCCATGCCGACCTTCACCGGCAGGGCGATACCGCAGGCACGCAATTGCCCAAGCCAGGCGAGGATGCGCTCGGGCGAAAAGGAGAACTGGCTGACCAGGTGCACGGCGAGACCCTGCGCGGTGGCGGCGGCAATCTTCTCGTCGAGCGCGGCTTCCAGCCGACTCGACGGTATGCGCGCATGGCCTTCCGGGTATACGCCGATGCCGATCTCGGTGATGCCGGCTTCGCGCAGCCGGCCGCGCTGGACGACCGAGAGCGCGTCGACGAACGGCCCCGCGGCATCGACGTCGCCGCCGATCACCAGGAGGCGACGCACGTCCGCCTCGCCGCGCAGCCCAGCCAGCAAACTCTGTAGGTCCGCGGCCGCCTGAATGCGCCGTGCGGCAATATGCACCACCGGCTCGAGACCCGCCTTGCGCAGCAAAGCCGCCGCGGTAACGAGTTCGTCCCGCGTAACCGTTGGAACTGCGGAGAAATAGACGGGCGTGCCGCGCGGCAAGAGCTCGGTGAGCGCTGCGACCTCTTTTTGGTTTGGCCGTGTTGCCTCGAGCGAGTATCTGCATGCGAAATTGTTCAGCATTGCGGGTCGCGCCTATTCACGCCGATGGGAGATCACGAAGGATTCGTCGTAGAACCACAGGCCGCCGTGCTGCTGCAGTACCTCGCGCGTCGCCTCGATGTAGCGGCGGTCGCTATTCACGTCGGACAACCGGTCGTCTTCGATTTGCGCGACGTAGATCGCCGCGTTCCAGGCAGCGAGCAGTGTTGAGGTGCCAATCGAGGAGGAAATTTCCGACGGCAGCGTGTGCATGTCGTATCGAAACAGCGAGCGTTGGTCGGAATAGGCGTTGAAGTTGAGATCGCGGCTGGCGGCACCGAGTTCGCGTTTTACTTCTTTGAGCAAGTCGTGGCGGCTGTGCATGAACGGATTATCGTTTGGCCAGATCCTGTGAATGATCTCCATGCCCGGATCGCGGCCGTAAGAATGGATCACGATCATGCGGCCGCCCGGCCCGAGCGCGCAGGCAAGCGGTGCCAGCACGCGCTTGGCCTTGAACTCGAGTGAGCCGCGCGCACGATAGGGCTGCGAGGCGATCACCAAGTCGTAATCGGCCACGGTGCCGCCGGGCTTAGGCACGATCTGATTAAGCAGAAATTTGTGGTCGTTGCGGTAGATCACCAGGATGACCGGCCGCTCATAGACCGGATTGCCGCTCTTCGGCGACACCCGCGCCTTCCAGTTTTCGGCCAGGAAGGGTTCGAGTGTGGTAATCTGCTGCTCGAATGAATGTGCGGTGTTGCCGTCCATCGCCAGCTCTTTCCACACCAGGCTGGTCGCGGCGGACACTGATTTCACGGCCAGCCACGGCGCCTCGGCATAGGCCAAGTTGGTGAGCACCAGCACGGTCGAGGGGTGCTCAACGAAACGGTCCGCCATTTTGTGCAGCGTGAGGCGGATGTCCTCCAGGCTGATCTCCTTGCCGACGATGTAAAACGGCATGGTGGGGAAGCGGTCGTGCATGGTACGCATCACGCGCCCCAATACGGTGCCGTCGCCGACGCCAGCGTCGAACACGCGTACCGCCGGCGGACGCGGGTGGATATTGGCGAGCTCCATGCCGGCGCGGAGCGCGATCTCCCATTTCTCCGAGCAGGTGTTCACGAACAGCAGGTACTTCTGCCGGTTGTCGAAGAAGCGGAAATTGCGCTGCGGGTCGTCGCTCGCCTGCCCCGAGGCGACCGGCGGCGCCGGCGGCGTGACAGCCGGCGGCGACGCGATCGGCTCGAACAGCACGCGGCCGCGCGCCGGTGCCGCTTGGGCGTTGTGCGTCATGAAGCTGCGGATGCGCTCCAGCGTATCGGTGGTGATTCGGCCGCCATTGCGCAGCCGGTTGGCCAGCTTGCCGTCATTGACGGCGCGGCGGCCGAAGGTGGATTCGGCGAGCCCGCGCCGGCGGCAGAATTCACTGATCTCTTGCAGGATCTGATCGTTCATGGCGCTTCCCCGGAGCTGGCTCTCGCGGCCGGCTCCGCGTCAAAGGAACCAAGTCTCCTGGGCTCCGTCAATTATAAAAATGCAACCTGAAAAGATGGGCACAATGGGTGGGATTTGCCCAACTCATGAAACAGAGGTATTTGTGTTGATATGTTCATGCAAATGCAGGGCAATATGTGCAGGTACATATGCAGGTACATTATACTTGATACTTGGTATGGGCTTTTTCCCACCAATGAGGCGGGGAAGTAGCTGTGGTGGGTAATAGCCCCGGCCGCTACCATCCTCAGATGTCGAAGAAAACCGTCTCGTCCCCGCCCTGCACGCGGATGTCAAAGCGGTATACGTTGTGCCCCGCTTGGCTCTGCTTGTGGGCAATAAGGGTATCGCGGCGGTCGCCCGGCACCAGCGTCAGGATCGGGTCCGAGCTGTTCGACGACTCATCGGAGAAATAGAGCCGCGTGTAGAGCTGCCGCAGCATGCCACGCGAATAAATGCAGACCACAATGTGCGGCGCCTGCGGTTTGTCTTCCGGTCCCGGCACCGAGCCCGGCTTGACGGTATCGAAGCTGAACTCGCCGTTCTTGTCGGTGGCGGAGCGGCCAAAGCCCTTGAACTGCGTGTTCGGCCGGGCGCGGGTGTCGCGCGGCGAGGCGTAGCGGCCCTGCGCGTCTGCCTGCCAGATCTCTATCATGGCGTCGTTGATGCCGATGCCGTCGCCGTCGGTGATGCGGCCTTCGATCCGGATGCGGGTGCCGGTTGCGTCCGGCGTCACCAGATTGGAGCCGACGGTCTGCTTCCAGTCATACGCGTCGCTCGGCTGCCAGTCGCAGCGGCTGTGCGGCGCCAGGCCGTAAGCGAAGAACGGGCCGACCGTTTGCGAAGGAGTGATTTCAGACATCAGTGCCTATCCGGGTCTTGCGGCGTAGCTTCGCGGCCGCGCAATACGATGTCGAAGCGGAAGCAGAGCGCCCAATCGGGGATGGTGTTCTCCAGGTCGAACTTCGAGACCATGCGCATGCGCGCCTTATCGTCGGTGACCGAATTGAAGATCGGGTCGAACGGGAACAGCGGGTCGCCGGGGAAATACATCTGCGTGACTAACCGTGACAGAAATGAGTGGCCGAAAACCGAGAAGTGGATGTGGTTCGGCCGCCAGGCGTTGTGGTGGTTACCCCACGGATAGGCGCCTGGCTTCACGGTGATGAAACGGTAGTAGCCTTTCTTGTCGGTGATGGTGCGCCCCGCGCCGGTGAAGTTTGGATCGAGCGGCGCCGGATGCTGATCGACGTTGTGCACGTAGCGGCCACAGGCATTGGCCTGCCAGATCTCCACCAGCGTATCCGGCACCCCGTGCTTGTCCTCGTCGACCACATAGCCATGCACGATGATGCGCTCGCCCAGAGGTTCGCCCTGGTGCTGCTTGGTGAGGTCGTTGTCGCCCTCCTGCACGGCATCGTGCCCATAGACCGGACCGGTGAGTTCGGACAACGTGTGCGGTACGATGATCAGTGACTCCGATGGTGAACGTTTCACCGTGCTGCGGTAGGCGGGCGTGAGGTGCTTTGGGAAAACGGTCAAACTTTCCTTGGGAAAGACCAGCGACATCTAAATTTCCTCTTATTGTTGGTGCTTCTTATATTATCCGCTCCATCGCGAGCGACACGCCTTGGCCAACACCGACGCACATGGTCGCCAGCGCGCGCTTGCCGCCTTTTTCTTCCAGACCGTGCGCCGCTGTCAAAGCCAGCCGTGCTCCCGACATGCCTAGCGGGTGGCCCAAGGCAATTGCGCCACCGTGCGGATTGACCTGCGGAGCGTCATCGGGCAGGCCGAGCTGGCGCAGGCAGGCGAGCGACTGCGAGGCGAAAGCTTCATTGAGTTCAATGAGATCGTAGTCGCCGATCTTATGGTGAAGCTGCGCCATCAGCTTTCGCGTCGATGGCACTGGCCCCATACCCATGATCCGCGGCGGCACCCCCGCCGAAGCCATGCCGAGGATGCGGGCGCGCGGCGTCAACCCGTGTTCCTTCACCGCCACTTCCGAAGCGATGATAAGCGCGGCGGCGCCATCATTGACGCCGGAGGCGTTGCCAGCTGTCACCGTACCGGGATTGCGGAACGGCGTTTTCAGCTTGGCAAGTTGCTCCATCGTTGTTTCGCGCGGATGCTCGTCTTTATCGACCTTGATGGTCTCACCTTTGCGGCCCGGTATCTCGACCCGTACAATTTCCTTTGCGAAGTAGCCTTCCGCGATCGCGTGCGCGGCGCGTTGCTGCGAGCGCAAGGCGAAAGCGTCCTGGTCGGCGCGCGTGATCTGGAATTCGACTGCGACGTTTTCTGCAGTATCCGGCATTGAATCGACGCCGTATTGCTGTTTCATCAGCGGGTTGATGAAACGCCAGCCGATGGTGGTGTCGAAAATCTCCGCCTTGCGCGAGAAGGCCTCGTCCGCCTTGCCCTGCACGAACGGCGCCCGCGTCATTGATTCAACGCCGCCAGCGATGGCGAAATCGATCTCGCCGGCGCGGACGGCCCGCGCGGCAGTGCCGACCGCCTCGAGTCCCGAGGCGCACAGCCGGTTCAGCGTTACGCCCGGCACGCCCGCCGGCAGCCCGGCGAGCAGCAGTGCCATGCGCGCGACGTTGCGGTTGTCCTCGCCAGCCTGGTTGGCGCAGCCGTAATAGACCTCATCGAGCTTCTCCCAATCGACCTTCGGGTGGCGCGCCATCAGCGCCTTGATCGGAATTGCGGCGAGATCGTCGGTACGCACCTTGGCGAGCGCGCCGCCATAGCGGCCGATCGGTGTGCGGGCTGCGTTACAGATGAAAGCTTCGCGCGTGCTCATCACGCTGCCTCCGAATGGGCCCGTTTGGTGCGCGCCTGCAAGTCGCGCAGGACTTCAAGCTCGCGAGCGGTCGGCACCGGCGTTTCGGCAACCTTGTCCGCGAAAGCGACCTTCCAGCCGGTGCTTTCCTGAATCTGCTCGCGGGTGACGCCGGGATGGATGGAGACAACCGTCATCTCCTTCGTCTCAGGATTCGGCTCCCAGAGGGCGAGGTCGGTGATGAGTTTGGTTGGGCCCTTGGTCTTCACGCCGAGCTTTGCCCGGCTGTCACCGCCAAAAACGTGTCCGATCGAGGTCACAAAATCGAGTTTCTCAACGAAGCTACGCTTGCTTTGCGTCATGATGATAAAGATCTCGCCGCACGAGGTGGCGATCTCCGGCGCACCGCCACCGCCAGGCAGCCGCACCTTCGGCCTGTCGTAAGGGCCGACCACGGTGGTGTTCAGGTTCGCGTATTTGTCGATCTGGGCGCCGCCAAGAAAGCCGATCTTGATGCGGCCGCCTTGCAGCCAGTGGCGAAACATCTCCGGCACCGACACGGTGGTGAGCGCCATCTCGCATAGTTCGCCGTCGCCGATCGACAGCGGCAGCACGTTCGGTTTGGTGACGAGAGTGCCGGACTCATAGATCAGCGTGATGCACGGCGCATGCGTGAGCCGCGCGAGGTTACAGGCCGCCGACGGCTGGCCAATGCCGACGAAGCAGATGTCATCATTCTTCAGCGCCCGCGCCGCAGAAATGGTCATCATTTCTTTGGGGGTGTAATCGGCCATGCTTTACTCCGCCGCCGCGTGCTGTCTACGCGCGTACCGGTCAAAAGCTTCGGGGCCTTTCTCCAGTACGTTCGTCTTCATCCAGGCGAGGAACGAGGCGCGTTCGCGCGAGATGTCGTCCCATTGTTTGTAGAAATTGTTGTTACGCGGGTAGTAGCCTTGCGCATAGGACGGAAAAGCGCCGCCCGGCACTTCGACCACGTGGCCAACCGTCCAATGCGGCAGCACCACTGCGTTGAGGCTGCGGCCGCCTGGCAGCTCATCCACGATCTCCTCGACCGTCACCACCGAACGCCTGGAGGCAAGCACCGCCTCCTTTTGTACGCCGAGTACGCCTTCGATCATCACATTGCCGGTCTTGTCGGCGCGCTGGGCATGGATGATAGCAACATCCGGCCGATGAGCGGGAATCGCCGCCAACTCCTCGCCGGTGAATGGACAGGTGATGCGCTTGATCTTTGAATTCACCTTCGGGAGGTCGCCGCCGATGTAACCGCGGAAGATCGCGCACGGCAGGCCGGCCGCGCCCGCCTCATAGGCGTTGGCCATGGCGGCGTGCGAGTGTTCCTCGATTTCAAGGTTGTTCGGCCAGCCGTTCTCGAGGGCGTCGCGGAAACGGTGCAGCGAGCCGACGCCCGGGTTGCCACCCCATGAAAACACCATCTTGGCGACGCAGCCCATGCCGATCAGCTGATCGTAGATCAGGTCCGGCGTCATGCGGATGACTGTCAGCCACTTGCGGCCCTGACGTATGATCTCGTGGCCGGCGGCGTGCGGAATGAGGTGAGTGAAGCCTTCCAGCGCCACCGTGTCGCCGTCGTGCACGGCGGAGCGGATGGCTTCGGCCAGAGACGAAATACGCGCCATAACTTAACGCTTCTCCGGGTTTGCGGCCCCGTATTTACGGCGGCACTCCGGCAGGGTCAAATGGCCGCGGAATAATAAGTTGAATTCCCAAACGGATCAGCCGAACTCTCGCAGCAAAGCCATCAACTGCGCGCGGCGCTTGACTCCAACATGGGCCGCCAGTCGCGCCTCGTGCCGCGCCGCCAGTCGCTTGATCTTGGCCAAAGCCTTTTCGCCTTCCGGCGTAAGATAAAGCGAATGCGAGCGCGCATCGGAGCCGTTGGCACGGGCGACCCATTTGCGCCGCTCCAGTTCGTCCAACATGCGGGCGAGCCGCGCGCGCTCAATGCCGAGCGTCTGCCCGATCGCCGCCTGCGAGTTGCCTGGATTGGCGGCAATGACCAGCAGCACGGAATATTGTGCCGGGCGCACCCGCATCGGATTGAGCGTATCGACGAAGTCCTGGAATACCCAGATCTGCAGCCGGCGGACGAAATAGCCGAGATGATTGTCGAGCTGGTCTAGCGCGAGCATTTTCGCCGATGGCACGCGGCGGCCTTTCTTTGAATTTGCTGCACTGCGAACTGATCGCCGCCGCTGCATAGAGTGCACCTCGAATTGGCTACTTCACCTTGACCCTAATTGTTGTCAATGACAACATTCACGGCAATCGATCGGGCAATATTTTAACGCAAACGTCATTGTGGGAGGCTGCCATGCTGCAATTTACAAGACTTACCGCGGTTATCGCCGCCCTGGTCGCAATGCCGGCCTATGCGGAGTCGAATGGCTTGCTACGCATCGGTGTGCTCAACGACATGTCAAGCGTCTATGCCGACTTCCAGGGACCGGGTTCGGTCATCGCCGCACAGATGGCAATCGAGGATTTTGCCAAGCAGTCGAAGCGAAAGGTGGAAGTCGTTTCGGCCGACCACCAGAACAAGCCCGACGTGGGCGCCGGCATTGCGCGCCGCTGGCTGGACGTTGAAGGCGTCGACATGATCGTCGACCTACCGAATTCGGCGGTGGCGCTGGCGGTTGGCGAGATCGTGCGGGAGAAAAATAAGGTCGCGATCGGCTCCGGTGCTGGCACAGCACTGCTGACCGGTGCGAGGTGCTCGCCCAATTTCGTTCATTGGACGTACGATACCTGGGCGAACGGTCACGCGCTCGCGCGTGGCGTTCTCGAGGCGGGCGGCAAGACCTGGTTCTTCGTCACGGCGGACTATGCGTTCGGCCAGGATCTTGAAAAACAGGCAAGCGACGAAGTACGGGAAAGCGGCGGCAAAATCATCGGCAATGTGCGCCACCCACTCGGAGCTTCGGATTTCTCGTCCTACCTGTTGCAGGCGCAGGCCTCCGGCGCGGAAGTGGTGGCGCTCGCCAACGCGGGTGGCGACACCACTAACAGTGTCAAACAGGCGGCGGAATTCAAGATCGGCGCCAAACAGAAGATAGTATCCTTGATCTTTGACCTGCAGAGCGTGCCGGCGCTTGGCTTGAATACGGCGCAGGGACTCGTCGGTATCAACGCCTTTTACTGGGATATGAATGACCAGACCCGCGCCTGGTCGAAGCGCTTCCAGGAGCGTCATCCGAAAAAGATGATGCCAAATCACATGCATGCGGGGGTGTATGCCGCGGTTTTGCACTATCTCAAAGCCGTCGATAAAGTTGGCTCGCCGTCGGATGGCGCCGCCGTAGTCGCGGCCATGAAGGCGATGCCGACCGACGACCCGCTGTTCGGCAAAGGCACTATCCGCGCGGATGGGCGCAAGATCCATCCGATGTATCTGCTGCAGGTAAAGACGCCGACCGAATCGAAAAGCGAATGGGATGTGTTCAAGGTGATCGGCACGATTCCGGCCGACAAAGCGTTCCGGCCGCTCAACGAAGGGGGCTGCCCGCTGGTGAAGGGCTAAGTTGATTGCGAATGCCGACGCATGACGACATGATTGTCTTTCCGATAGCGGAGCAGTTCTAGTGAGTTCGCTGAATCCATTCGTTGCGTTGCCGGCCTCGCTCACTGCCGAACGGCAAGATCGCGTCGCCATCCTGCGGCTCAACCGCCCACACAAGCGCAACGCGCTCGATGACGCGACTGTCCTCGGCATCGAGACTTTTTTCAGCGCACTTCCGGATGATGTCGGCGCCGTGATGCTCGTGGGCGAAGGCGAGCATTTTTCCGCTGGCCTCGATCTCAGCGAACTCGAAGAGCGCGACGTCCAGCAGGGTATCGCCCATTCCGGGCTGTGGCATCGCGCCTTCGGCAGGCTGCAGTTCGGCAAGGCGCCGGTGGTCGCGGTGCTGCACGGCGCTGTCGTCGGCGGCGGGCTCGAACTTGCTGCCGCCGCGCATGTGCGCGTTGCCGAGCGCTCGGCCTATTACGCGCTGCCGGAAGGCAGCCGCGGCATCTATGTCGGCGGGGGCGGCTCGGTGCGGCTGCCGCGGCTGATCGGGCTATCCCGCGTGATGGACATGATGCTCACGGGGCGTACCTTTTCGGCTGAGGAAGGACAGGCGATGGGCCTGACCACATATTTGGTCGACCAGGATAAGGGCTTCGCCAAGGGTTTCGAACTGGCGATGCGCATCGCCGACAACGCGCCGCTGACGAATTTTGCCGTGACGCAGGCGTTGCCGCGCATTGCGGAAATGGAGCCGGCGGCCGGCTATGCGACCGAAGCACTGATGGCGGCCATCGCGCAGGCCGACGAAGGAGCCAAGGCGCGACTCAAGGATTTTCTTGAAAAGCGCGCGCCCAAGGTGACATTCACATGAGCGTCGCGGTGGCATCAATCGCGCGAGGCTCGGCGCCAATGCGAGCGGTCCGGCTCGGCAAATTTGACCCCGTGCTGGAGCGCGCGTTATCCGGAGTCATCCATATCCGCACCGCGCAAGTACTGCCGCCCTATCACGCCACGCTGAGCGAGCCACTCGAGCACTGGACCAAGGCTGCGCCCGATCGTGTGTTCCTCGCCGGCCGTGACCAACAGGGCGAGTGGCGGAAGCTGACTTACGCGCAGGTGCTCAGCTGTGTGAAGCGCATCGGTGCCGCCTTGCTGCGGCGCGGACTCTCACCCGAGCGGCCGATCACCATCATCTCCGGCAATGACATCGAGCACGCACTCCTGGGATTGGCGGCCATGTACGTCGGCATTCCTTACGCGCCGATCTCGGCCGCTTATTCGCTGTTGTCGAGCGACTTCGGCAAATTGCGCGCGATCCTCGACCTGCTCACACCGGGCCTGGTGTTCGCCAATGATGGCAGCTCCTTCGCGCGCGCGCTTTATCAAACTGTGCCGGACGACATCGAGTTGGTGGTCACGCGCAATCCGCTAGGCGACCGGCCGGTCACGCTGTTTGCCGATCTCATTGGCATAGAGGACGATGCCGGCGTCGCTGCGGCGCATGCCAAGGTGACCTCCGACACCATTGCCAAATTCCTGTTCACCTCGGGGTCCACCGGCAATCCGAAGGCCGTCATCAACACCCACCGCATGCTCTGCTCCAATCAGGCAATGATCGCGGCCGGTTTCGCCTTCGTCGCCGACGAGCCGCCGGTCGTGGTCGACTGGCTGCCTTGGAGCCACACTTTCGGCAGCAACCACAATTTCAATATGGTGCTGGTCAACGGCGGTTCGCTCTATATCGATGACGGCAATCCGACGCCGCCCGGGGTACCAAAGACGGCGCGCAATCTGCGCGAGATCGCGCCGACCATCTATTTCAACGTGCCGAAAGGTTACGAGGCGCTAGTACCGCACTTCCGTGCCGACGATGCCTTACGCCGCAACTTCTTCAGCCGGCTGAAGGTGCTGTTTTACGCCGGCGCTGGCCTCAACCAGACCACTTGGGACGAACTCACTCAGCTCGCGATCGAGACGACCGGAGAGCGCATCATCTTCCTCTCCTCGCTGGGCTCGACCGAAACCTCGCCGCTCGCGCTCGCCTGCTGCTGGGACTTCGACCGGCCGGGCAATATCGGCCTGCCATCACCTGGTGTCGAACTGAAGCTTGTGCCGAACGAAGGCAAGCTCGAAGCGCGCCTGCGCGGGCCGCACATAACGCCCGGCTACTGGCGGCAGCAGCAGCTCACACGCGAGGCGTTCGACGAAGATGGCTTCTATAAGATCGGCGACGCATTGAAATTCGCCGATCCGGACGATCCGGGTAAAGGCTTCCTGTTCGATGGCCGCATTGCTGAGGATTTCAAGCTGTCTACCGGCACCTGGGTCAGTGTCGGGCCGCTGCGCGCGCGCTTCATCGATCATTTCGCCCCGTTCGTGCGCGACGTAGTGTTCACCGGCCCCGATCGCGACGACATCGGGGCGCTGGTGTTTCCGGATTTTGGGGCCTGCCGCAACCTCGCGCCAGAGCATGCGCCGGACGCTGCGCCGGCGGCCGTTTTCGGCGATATACGGGTGCGGCTGAAATTTGCCGCTCTGCTGCAGGCGCTGGCGGTGGCGAGCCCCGGCTCTTCGACGCGCGTCCTGCGCGTCATCCTGATGCCGGAGCCGCCCTCGCTGGACATAGGCGAGATGACTGACAAAGGTTCGATCAACCAGCGCGCAGTACTGAAAAACCGCACCGCGCTGGTCGACGAGCTTTATGCGACACCGCTATCTTCCCGCGTGATCGCGGTCGCAGACGCCTAAGGAACATTATGGAAATCAAAGGACACGCAGCGATCATCACCGGCGGCGCTTCCGGCCTGGGAGCGGCCACCGCGCGCGCTCTCGCCGCGGCCGGCGCCAAGGTCACCATCTTCGACCTGAACGAGAAAGCCGCCGCGGAAGTCGCCAGCGAGATCAAGGGCGTCGCGATCACCTGCGACGTTGCCAACGCGCAAGGCGCCAAGGTGGCGATCGACAGCGCGGCCACGGTGCACGGGCCGGCGCGCATCCTGGTCAATTGCGCTGGCGTCGGAACGGCCAAGCGTATCGTCGGCCGCGACGGGCCGATGCCGCTCGAGGATTACGAGAAGGTCATCCGCATCAATCTGATCGGTACCTTCAACATGATGCGGCTTACCGCCGCCGCCATGCAGCCGCTCCAACCGCTGCCGGAAGGCGAGCGTGGCGTCATCGTCTCCACCGCCTCGGTCGCCGCTTTCGAAGGGCAGATCGGGCAAGCCGCCTATTCCTCATCGAAGGGAGGCATCGCTGCGCTGACGCTGCCGGCGGCACGTGAATTCGCCGCTTTCGGCGTGCGCGTGCTCGCCATCGCGCCCGGCATCTTCGGCACGCCGATGCTGCGCGCGCTGCCGCAGGAGGTGCAGGATTCACTCGGCGCCTCGGTGCCCTTCCCTAACCGGCTGGGCGAGCCACGCGAATTTGCCGCGTTGGTCATGCACTGCATTCGCAACGGCTATCTCAACGGCGAAGTCATCCGGCTCGACGGCGCGCTGCGCATGGCGCCGCGCTGACGCTGAGCCGCATGAGTTTCACGAATAGCCGCAAAATACGCATCGAGTGGTCCCATTGCGACCCAGCCGGCATCGTTTTTTACCCGCGATATTTCGAGATCTTCGACAACTCGACCGCAGCGTTGTTCGAGCGCGCGCTCGGCATGACGATGCACGAGATGTTCAGGACCTTCCATTCCGCCGGCTATCCGATGGCGCGCACACGCGCGCGTTTCATCCGGCCTACGCGCTACGGCGACGACGTGATCGTCGACAGCACGGTCGAGTTTAGCCGCGCCAGCTTCTCGATCGAGCATCGGCTGAGCCACGACAACCTGACCTGCGTGCAGTGCTCGGAGACGCGGGTGTGGGTGGTGCCTGACCCGGAGCATCCCGGCCAGGTGAAGTCGCACGCCGTGCCCGAGGCGATACTGGAGAAGTTTCGCGGCTGACCGCTATTCGACCTGTGCCGCGATCTTTTTCAGGATCTGGATGAATCTCTTGCGGTCACGAGCACCGATGATGTGGTCGAGCACGCGCTCATGCCGGCGCGCGCAGCGCGTCATCATGGCGAGCGTCTTCTTGCCCTCCGGCGTCACGTTCAACCGATAAGCACGGCGGTCGTTGTTCGTGCGCTTTCGCTCAACCAGCCCCCGCCGGACCAGGTCCTCTACCACCGGGGTGAGGCTTGACTTGTCGCGGCCATTGGCTTGGCTCAGCTCGGTCTGGCTAATGCCGGGGTTGCGCGCGATGATCGTCAGCGTCGCGAACCGCCCTGGCTTCTCGCCGATCTCCTGCGAGCGGCGGGAAAAGGCCTGGAACGCCGATTCCTGCGCCATGCGCAGGTTGAACCCGACCCAATGCTCGAGTGGCCCGAAATTGATCAATCCAGCAACGGCTTCGCCGTTCTTGCCGCGCCGCACCCCGCCACCGCCGTTCATCATTCGCAAGTGCATCGCCTCCGAACGTCCTTCCATCCGCTGCGGTTCGTCATATAGTTTGATATCAAACTATATCCTTTACAACGCTACCGTCATACTGCTGAATGATAAAAAAGTTGGCGGTGTCACCAACACTCAACATGGGAGGGAACTCATGATGTCCCGCTTTGCCGCGTGTGCCGGCGCGGCCGTTCTTGCCACATTGGTCGGCTCGGCGCCGACAATCGCCCAGGACAAGACCTTCGAGCTCAAGCTCTCGCACTGGGTGCCGGCCTCGCATCCCCTGCAGAAGGCGTTGGAGGAATGGGGCGCATCGGTCGAGAAGGATTCTGGCGGCACCATCAAATCCAAGGTCTTTCCCGCCCAGCAGCTCGGCAAGGCCTTCGATCATTACGACATGACGCGCGACGGCATCGCCGACCTCACCTACATCAACCCCGGATATCAGCCCGGCCGTTTCCCGATCATCGCGGCGGGTGAATTGCCGTTCCTGATGTCGAATGCAAAGGGCGGCTCGGTGGCCCTCGACGCTTGGTACCGCAAATACGCGGCCAAGGAGATGAAGGACGTCAAGTTCTGTCTCGCCTTCGTGCACGACCCTGGCTCAATCCATTCCGTCAGCAAAAAGGTAATGGTGCCCGCCGACATCAAGGGCATGAAGATCCGCCCAGCGCAGGCTACCATTGCCGAGCTGGTCACGCTGCTCGGCGGCACCAACGTGCAGGGTGCGGCGCCGGAAGTTCGCGATATGTTGGAACGGCGCGTCGCCGACGCAGTGTTCTTTCCCTGGGGCTCGGTCCCGCTGTTCGGCATCGACAAGGTGACCAAGTATCACATGGAAGTGCCGCTCTACGTGACCACTTTTGCCTTTGTGTTCAACAAGACCAAGTACGACGAGATGTCGCCGGCGCAGAAGAAAGTGATCGATAATCACTGCAACGGCGAATGGGCGGCAATGGTCGCCGGTCCCTGGGCTGACTTCGAACACGCAGGCATCGACAAGATTAGAGCGATGCCTGGCCATGAGGTCTATACGCTCAGCCAGCCCCAGCTCGACGAATGGCGCAAGGCGTCCGCGCCGCTGGAGGCAAAATGGGCGGAAGGCGTCAAGAAGGCCGGCATCGACGCGGACGCGGCGATAAAGGAATTGCGCGTCGAGCTCGCCAAGAACAACGCGCTCGCCAAATAGAGGCGAAACAACTTCAGCAAGATCACGGCGGCGGCATCCCGCCGCCGGTTTTCCTTCAACGCCGCGGAGCAGCCATGAAACGCATTTACATGGATCGTTTCATCGACACGATCGAATGGATAGCCGCGGGCTTTGTTGGCATTGTCGCCCTCGACGTTTTCATCTCGGTGCTGCTGCGCAATCTGTTTAGCTATTCGATCCCAGACTCGTTCGACTTCGGCCGGCTGCTGCTCGGCATCCTGATCTTCTGGGGCATCGCCGCGACCTCCTATCGCGGCACGCACATCACGGTCGATCTTATCTGGGCAAACGTCGGACCGAAATACCAGCGCGTGATCGACGTGTTCGCGACGCTAGTGCTGCTGTTCGTGGTGACCGTGCAGACCTACACGCTGTTCGACAAGGTGCGAGGCACCTATTACGATAACGTGCTCACTTTCGATCTGCGTCTACCGGTCTGGCCGTTCTTCGCGGTCGCCTGGGCCGGCGACATCTCCGCGGTCCTGCTCATCGCGGTGCGTACTTATCGGCTGATCTTTCAGCCGGGCCTAATGAGCGAACCCAAGATCAAGCCAGTCGAGTGAGCAATGAGCACCGACGCCGTCGCTATCATCGGCTTCCTCTCGCTATTCGCACTCATGCTCTTGCGCGTGCCGGTTGGCATGGCGATGGGCTTGGTCGGCGTTTCTGGTTTCGGTTACCTGGTCGGAGGCGCGCCGGCGCTCAAGCTGGTCGGCCAGACTTCGATGCGCACGGTCACCGACTACACGTTCGGCGTCATTCCGATGTTTCTGCTGATGGGGACCTTCGTCAGCAATTCCGGCATGAGCCGCGAGCTGTTCAAGACCGCCAACGGCTTTGTCGGCCATCTGCGCGGCGGCCTCGGCTTTGCCACCGTCGCGGCCTGTGGTGGCTTCGCGGCGATCTGCGGCTCCTCGGTCGCGACCGCCGCCACCTTCTCCGCCGTCGCGTATCCGGAGATGCGCCGTTTCGGCTACCCGCAAAGCTTCGCCACTGGCGTGATCGCCGCCGGCGGCACACTCGGCGCCATGCTGCCGCCGTCCACCGTGCTAGCGGTCTACGGCATTATTACCGAGCAGGACATCGGCAAATTGTTCATCGCCGGCATCGTACCTGGTATCCTAGCGATCTCGATGTATTTCATCACCATCATGGCGATCGGTTACGTGCAGCCCGACTTTCTGCCGTCAGGCCAGCGGGTGAGCTGGCGCGAGAGCGCCGCCGGTCTTAAGAACATCTGGGCGCCCACTTTATTATTCATCTTTGTCATTGGCGGCCTGTACGGCCTGCCGTTTCTTCCGCGTTTTACACCGACAGAAGCCGGCGGCGTCGGCGCGACCGGCGCATTTCTGATCGGATTGCTCACCGGGCGCCTCGACAAAGAGAAGATCCTGGCCTCGCTGCTGCAGGCGACCCGCACTGCCGCTGCGGTATTCACCGTGCTGATCGGCGCGCTGATCTTCGGCTATTTTCTCACCATCACGCAAACGCCGCAGAAGGTCACCGAATTCCTCACGGGGCTCGGGCTCGGCAGCTACGGTGTGTTAGCTCTGATCATGGCAATGTATCTGGTGCTGGGCTGCCTGATGGACGCCATGGCGATGATCATTTTAACGGTGCCGATTATCTTTCCGGTTATCACGCATCTGGGTTTCGACCCGATTTGGTTCGGCGTCATTATCGTCATGACGGTCGAGCTTGGTCTGATCCACCCACCGGTCGGCATGAACGTGTTCGTCATCAAGAGCGTGGTGAAGGACGTGAGTTTTGCCACCATTTTCGTGGGCGTCGTTCCTTTCATCATTACCGACCTGATTCGGCTGGTTATTTTGATCGCCTTACCCACCGTCGCGCTATGGTTGCCCTCCCACATGTAGCCGATTGGTGGTATATAGTTTGGGTCCCAACTATATCGCAGCTGCTGATGGAACGCTCGTTTAAAAAGGAAGTGCAGGCGCTCAGGCTCGGCGACGGCGAGACCTTCCGTGGCGAGGGCATCCTAGCCGTCACCAAGGCGCTGCTACAGTCGGGCGTCTCCTATGTTGGCGGCTATCAGGGCGCACCCGTCTCGCATCTGCTGGACGTGCTAGTGGACGCCAAGGACATCATGGCCGAGCTCGGCGTGCATCTGGAGACCTGCGCCAATGAAGCCTCGGCGGCGGCCATGCTGGGCGCCTCGATCAATTATCCGCTGCGCGGCGCGGTGACCTGGAAATCGATTGTCGGCACCAACGTCGCCGCCGACGCGCTGTCCAACCTTGCCTCGCCGGGCGTCATCGGCGGCGCCCTGATCATCATCGGCGAGGACTACGGCGAAGGCGCGAGCATCATCCAAGAGCGCTCCTATGCCTACGCGCTAAAGTCCTCGATGTGGCTGCTCGATCCGCGGCCCGACCTATCCTCGATCGTGCGCACCGTGGAAAAGGGCTTCGAATTGTCGGAGGCGAGCCATGCACCCGTGATGCTCGAATTGCGCATCCGCGCCTGTCATGTCACCGGCGAATTCGCCGCCAAGAACAATTGCAAGGGCATCATCTCTGGGCTCGACAAACTGACCGGGCCACCGCGTTTCAATTACGCGCGACTGTCGCATCCGCCGGTGACCTTCACGCAGGAGCGGCTGAAGGTTTCCGAGCGTTTGCCGGCCGCACGCGAATTCATCCGAGTCAACAAGCTCAACGAGTTCATTCCCGGCGACGTCGGCGACGTCGGCATTATCGTAATGGGCGGCCTCACCAATAGCGTGCTGCGCGCGCTCGAACGCATGGGCCTCGCCGACGTTTACGGCGTCTCGCGCATCCCGATATTCGTGCTCAACGTCGTCTATCCGCTGGTACCGGAGCAGATCCGCGAGTTTTGCGTTGGCAAGCGCAGCGTGCTGGTCGTCGAGGAAGGTTATCCCGACTATATCGAACAGGCGGTCAACGTCGAACTGCGCCGCGCCGACATCCCGACGCGTGTGTTCGGCAAAGGTCCGCTGCCGCCGACCGGCGAATATACCTCCGATGTATTGCTGGAAGGTCTCGCCTCATTCCTGCAAAACGAAAAGCCGCAAGGCATCGACGGCGAAATGCTAGCGGAAAAAGCGCGCGGCCTGGTCGAGCACAAAGCGAAGGCTGCGGCTGCTCTGGGGCCGCTGCCGCCGCGGCCCCCCGCCTTCTGCACGGGTTGTCCGGAACGTCCGGTGTTCTCCGCTATTAAGCTGATGCAGCGTGAGCTCGGGCCCACACACATTTCGACCGATATTGGCTGTCATTCCTTCGCGACCTTCGCGCCGTTCAGTCTGGGCAATTCGATCCTCGGCTACGGCATGTCGCTCGCTGCCGCCGCCGCCGTGACACCCAATATGCAGAAGCGGCCGATCGCAATCATGGGCGATGGTGGCTTCTGGCATAACGGCTTGATCACCGGCGTCAGCTCCAATCTATTCAACAAAGGCGACGGCGTGCTGATCGTGCTGCAGAACGGTTACGCTTCCGCCACCGGCCAGCAATACATCCCCTCGAGCGTGACCGACCGCGCCGGCGTCGCAACGCCCGGCGTTGAAATCGAGCAGACGCTGCGCAGCATGGGTGTGAAATGGCTGCGCAAGGTACGCAGCTATTCCGTCGAGGTGATGACCAAGACGTTGAAAGATGCGATGAAGAGCGCGGAGCGTGGCCTTAAAGTAATCATCGCCGACGGCGAATGCCAATTGGCGCGCCAGCGTCGCCTGCGTGCCGAGGATGCTGAGAAGCTCAGGCGCGGCGACCGCGTCACACGTGTGCGCTACGGCGTCGACGACGAGATCTGCACCGGCGACCACTCCTGCATTCGCTTATCCGGCTGCCCTTCGCTGACCGTGAAGCCGTCGCCCGATCCGCTGCGCAGCGACCCGGTGGCGACGGTCATCGACACATGCGTCGGCTGCGGCCTGTGCGGCGAGGTCGCGCATGCAGCGGTGCTATGCCCCTCGTTCTACCGCGCCGAGATCGTGCTCAACCCGCACCCGTGGGAACGCTCGCTCTTCCGCTGGCGCCAGAGAGTGATCGGCTGGCTCGGCGGTGATATTTCTGTTGGATCCGGCGAGCAAACGGCGCTCGCTGCGGTTCCAACCGACGCGCCTGCTTCGGCGCAACGCGCCGAGCTGCTGACGACGGGCGCGCCCCTAAAACTCTTAATCGCCGCGCTCGGTGGCGAAGGCGGCGGCGTGCTCACCGATTGGATCGTGACAGCGGCAGCCTCGGCCGGCCTGCCGGTGCAATCCACCTCGATCCCCGGCGTCGCGCAGCGCACCGGCGCCACCACCTATTACATTGAGATTTTCCCGGTGCCGACGCGCGAACTCGGCGGCAAGCGGCCGGTCCTCTCGCTCGCGCCCGGCATAGGCGACGTCGACGTGGTGGTGGCGAGTGAGCTCCTGGAAGCGGGGCGCGCCGTGGCCAACGGTTTTGTCACGCGTGAGCGCACACGTCTGATCGGATCGCTCAGCCGCTTCTATGCCATGGACGAGAAAATCGCCATGGGCGACGGCCGCTTCGACCAGGATAAACTCATCAAGTCCATCGACGGCAATGCGCGCGAGGCACTGCTCATCGACATGGACGCGCTCGCCAAGCAGAGCGGCTCGATTATCAACGCGGTAATGCTTGGTGCCATCGCAGCAAGCGGGACCCTGCCGCTGACGGTCGAGCAACTCGAAGCCGCGATCCGCGCTGACGGCAAGTCGGTCGACAGCAACCTGCGCGGCTTCCGCGCCGGGCTCGAAGCGGCGCTCGCAAAAGCGCAGCTGGCGAAGACTCCCGACAAGAAACGCAGCGGACTCGCCACGCCCGACTTACTCGAGCGCGAAGTCACACACTCCTTGCCGGCGCTCGCGCAGCCGGTCGCCATCGAAGGTATCCGCCGGCTGATTGCCTATCAAGGCGTGCCGTATGCGCGGCTCTATCTCGACCGCCTGCGCGCCCTAGTCGATACTGACAATGCCGGCGGCACACCGGGTCGGCTGCTCAAGGAAGTCGCGCGCCAGCTCGCAGTGCGCATGTCATATGAAGACGTGGTGCGGGTGGCGCAAGCCAAGATCGCGCCCGCCCGCATGCGACGCATCGCGCGCGAGGAACTGCGCGTTCAGAACGAGCCGTTCTCGGTGCACGATTTTCTCAAGCCCGGCATCGAGGAGATGAGCCAGTTGCTGCCGGCGCTCCTGGCACGACCGCTACTGGGCTATGCGGAGCGCAAAGGCTGGCTCGGCCGCGTCCATTTCGGTATGCAGATCAATTCGACCTCGATTAGCGGCTATCTATGCTTCCTGCTGCTTTCCAAGTTGCGCTGGCTTCGCCCCCGCGGCCATCGCTTCAAGCAGGAACAAGTGCAGATCGAATCCTGGCTCTCGCTCATCGCAGAGGCGGCGCGGCGTTCGCCTGAATTCGCCCTCGAAGTCGTGGAATGCGCGCGGCTGATCAAGGGATACGGCGACACGTATGCGCGCGGCATCGGCAGCTACCGCAGCATTGAAGCGCGCGTGATCCGCCCGGCGCTAGCCGGCCAAATCCCGCCGCAGCGCGCGGCCGACGCCGTCGCCAGTGCACGCACCGCCGCGCTAGTGGATCCCGAGGGCGAGAGTCTCACCAAATGCCTGGCCGAGATTGACGGGCAAGACGGTTTCCGCATCGCGGCGGAGTAGCGCCATCGCAGGGCATAGCTGTGTTTCGCCGTCCTCCGTTGTCAGCCCTACCCTGCGTCGAGTAAGACTCCGCGCAACAAAAAGTCTTATAATTGGAGCGAAACCGCATGGCGATATCAACGACCGGACAACGGCCGACTATCGCCGCCGAAGCGTTCTTGCGCGCGCTCGCCGATCACGGCATCGATTATTTCTTTTGCAATCCGGGCACCGATTTCGCGCCGATCGTCGAAGCATTCTGCCGTGCCAAGAAGACCAATGCTAAAGTTCCCAAGCCAGTTCTAATCCCGCACGAGAACCTGGCAGTCGGCATGGCGCACGGCGCCTACCTGATGACCGGCAAGCCGCAGGCGGTGATGGTGCACACAACGGTCGGCACTGGTAACGCCATCAACAACTTAATCAACCTGTCGCGCGACCGCGTGCCGCTAATTCTCGCGGCAGGTCGGAATCCAATAACCGAGAAAGGCTCTTTCGGCACGCGAAACCGGCCGATCCACTGGGCGCAGGAAATGTTCGACCAGGCCGGCATGGTGCGCGAGATGGTGAAATGGGATTACGAGCTGCGCATGCCGAACCAAACCGGAGACGCGGTCGCGCGCGCGGTGGAAGTTGCGATGGCGCATCCCTGCGGACCAGTCTATCTGATTCTGCCGCGCGAGCCGCTGGCGGCTTCGCTCGCCGAGCCGATAGCGCCGATGAAGCCGCGCGCCCAGGCGGCGCTTGCCCATCCCGATCCGAAAGCGATCGCAACGCTCGCTGACTGGATCGCCGCCGCCGAGCGGCCACTGATTCTGGCGAGCGCCTTGCCAAACGACGCCGTCCGGACACTCGCGCATCTAGCCGAACGCTGTGCCATACCGGTGGTCACGCACAATCCGCACAACGTCTGCCTGCCCTCGAGTCATTCGATGCACTTCGGCTCCGAGCCGGGCGCATTCCTCGCCGACGCCGACCTGGTGATCGTGCTGGAATGTGACGTCCCGTGGATCCCGAGCCTGCAGCATCCGCCGGCGGGTTGTCGTGTCGTGCATGCGGGTGAGGATCCATTCTACGTTCGCTACCCGATGCGTTCATTCCCCAGCGACCTCGCCGTGCAGGCCAATGCGGCTCACGTGCTCGAGACGCTAACCGCCGCGGTCGAGCACCGCTTGCAGATGGCGGACCGCATTGCCGCCCGCCGCGGCCGCCTGGCCGAGCGCATGCGCACGCGGCGCGTGCAACTGGCCAAGGATTCGACAGCGGGCGAGCGCATTTCGCCGGAATACCTGTCGCGTGTGATCGGCGAGACGCTTGGTCCTGACGCAATTATCGTCAACGACTACTCGCTGCGGCCCGATCATTGCGCGCGCGAAAAGCCCGGCACCTTCTTTTCGCTCGGGCCGGCTGGCGGGCTTGGCTGGGGATTCGGCGCCGCGCTCGGAGCCAAGCTCGCCTCGTCGGATTCCTTCGTAGTCTCGACCCAAGGCGACGGCTCCTACATGTTCGCCAACCCCACTGTCGGCCATTGGGTCGCGGCCAAGTACGGCCTACCGATCCTCACCATCGTGTTCAACAACAGCTGCTATGGCGCGGTTCGCCGCGCCACGCTGTCGATGTTCAAGGACGACGCTGCCGGCGAGAACGACGGCCGTACGTTCGCCGACCTTGATCCTTCGCCAGCCTTTGATGAAATCGCGCGCGCGCAAGGCGCCTATGCCGAGCGTGTGGAGAAGCCGGCTGACTTATCAGACGCGCTGACGCGCGCGCGTGACGCCGTAGTCAGCGGGAAGCGTCAAGCACTGCTCAACGTCATCACGCCTTACTGATTTTGTGCAAACTGAAAATCTACCGGGGAGTTAAGCCATGCGTGTCGACGCCTATACCCATTTCATCCCAGCCAATGTCTTCAATAAGATCGTCGACAGCGGCCATACCGATATCGGCAAGCGCGTCCGTGAAATCCCGTCGATCCATGACCTCGATGTGCGACGCAAGGTGGTCGAGAGCTTCAGCGATTATGCGCAGATTCTCTCCTATCCGATGCCGCCTCCGGAAGTGTTGATGAAAGGCAACGAGGTAGAGGAATATTGTAAACTGATCGATGACGGCTTCGCCGAGATCTGCACCAAGTATCCGAAACATTTCCCCGGCTGGGTCGGACAGGCAGCGCTAGCCGCCCCCGATGCCGGCGTGCGCGAGGCCGAGCGAGCGTTGAAAAGCGGCGCACTTGGTATACAGATGAACACCAACGTCGCGGGGCGGCCGCTGGACAATCCAGAGTTCGAGCCGTTCTTCGAATTCATGAGCAAGTCGGGCAAGCCGATCTGGATGCATCCAGCGCGCGGCGCTAACTTCCCCGACTATCTGTCCGAGAAGATCTCCAAATACGAAATCTGGTGGACTTTCGGCTGGTCCTACGAGACAGCGGCTGCGATGGCGCGGCTGGTGTTCTCGCGCATCATGGACAGGTATCCTGGCCTCAAGATCATCACCCATCACTTCGGCGGCATCGTGCCGATGCTAGAAGGCCGCATCGGCCCCGGCTGGGATCAGCTCGGCGCGCGCACCTCAAATGAGGACTTGAGTCTGGTGCGCAAGACGCTGAAGAAGCGGCCGCTCGACTATTTCAAGCACGACTTCTACACGGATACTGCGGTGTTCGGTGGCGTGCCGGCAACGCACGCGGGGCTTGCCTTCTACGATCTCGACAAGATTGTGTTCGCCTCCGACTGCCCGTTCGATCCTGAGAAGGGCACAATGTACACCCGCGAGACGCTGCGCATTCTGGAAGGCATCGACATGCCGAAGGCCGACAAAGAGAGGATTTGGCACGGCAATCTAGAGCGGATCACCCAAGTGAAACTTTCGGCCTGATCGCCAGATTCCCACCGACGTGGGAATGAACGGGTGTGGGTTGTTCGCGCTTTGCCTATAAGCGCTTCCGAACTTCTGCTAGCTTTTAGCCTATGGCTGTAACCCAACCCATCGGCATGTCCGAGCCTGAACCGCCGCAAGGCGACGCAGGGCGCGTGACTCCGATGATGGAGCAGTACATCGAGATCAAGGCGGCCAATCCGGATTGCATCTTGTTCTACCGGATGGGCGACTTCTACGAAATGTTCTTTAACGACGCCGAAACCGCCTCTCGCGCGCTCGGCATCGTGCTCACCAAGCGCGGCAAGCATCTCGGCCAGGACATCCCGATGTGCGGCGTGCCAGTTGAGCGTGCCGATGAGTACCTGCACCGCCTGATTGCGCTCGGCCATCGCGTCGCAGTGTGCGAGCAGCTCGAGGAGCCGGGAGAAGCGAAGAAGCGCAGCTCGAAAGGAGTAGTGCGGCGCGACGTGATCCGCCTGGTGACGCCCGGCACGCTCACCGAAGACACCCTCCTCGACGCCAAGCGCAACAATTATCTGATGGCGGTCGCCCGCGCGCGGCTGTCATCAGCCGGTGAGGACGCCCGATTCGCACTCGCCTGGATCGACATCTCGACCGGCGAGTTTCGTATCACCGAATGCGACCGGCTCTCGCTTCCAGCCGAGATCGTGCGGCTCGAACCGGCCGAGGTCATCGTGTCCGACGCGCTCTATAGCGACGCAGAGCTCGCGCCCTATTGGCGCACGCTGCCGGCGGTGACGCCGCTGACCCGCGACGTGTTTGACAGCGCCACCGCCGAGCGGCGGCTGACGAATTTCTTTTCGGTGGCGGCCAGCGAGGCCTTCGGCAGACTGTCACGGCTGGAACTGACCGCCGCCGCAGCCTGCGTCACTTATGTCGAGCGCACGCAGATCAGTAAGCGGCCGCCGCTGTCACCGCCCTTGCGCGAAAGCGCCGACGCGACGATGGCGATCGACCAGGCGACGCGCAGCAATCTCGAACTGATGCGCAACCTGTCCGGTGACCGGCGCGGCTCGCTGCTCGATGCCGTCGACCGCACGGTGACATCGGCTGGCTCGCGGCTTTTAGCACAACGATTGTCGGCACCGCTTACCGATCCGGCGCAAATCACACGACGGCTTGATGCGGTGGCAAGCTTCGTCGAGGACGCCGGGGCGCGCGCCGATATGCGTTCGCGCCTCGCCGCGGCACCTGATCTCGCCCGCGCGCTGGCGCGGTTGGCGCTCGGCCGCGGCGGTCCGCGCGATCTCGCCGCCATCCGCGACGGTATCCTCGCCGCCGCCGATCTGGCGCGCGCCTTTGCCGCGCTGAAGGACACGCCGGCGGAAATCGCGGACGCGCTGCAATCCTGCCGCAAGCCGGATGGTATGCTCTCAGCTGAGCTGTCCGCCGCACTCGCCGCTGAATTGCCCGCCTTTAAGCGCGACGGCGGTTTCGTGCGTGAAGGCTACGACGCGAGCATCGATAAGACACGCGCGCTGCGCGACGAATCGCGCCGCGTCGTCGCCGCCTTGCAGACGCGTTACGCCGAAGAGACCGGTATCCGCGCGCTTAAGATCCGCTACAACAACGTGCTCGGCTATTACGTCGAGGTCACCATCCAGCACGGCGATAAGCTTTTGGCTGCGCCGCTCAACACCACCTTCATTCATCGGCAGACCCTCGCCGGCCAGGTGCGCTTCACAACCACCGAATTGGGAGAACTGGAAGCAAAGATCGCCAGCGCGGCCGACCGCGCGCTTGGTCTCGAACTCGACATCTTCGACAGCCTCACTGCCGCGGTGATCGCGCAAAGGGACTCCATCAAGCAATGCGCTGAGGCGCTCGCGCGGCTAGATGTGGCAAGCGCACTCGCACATCTCGCCAGCGAGCGCGACTATGCGCGGCCGCAGGTGGACGATGGCCACGACTTCGTCATCGAGGCTGGCCGTCACGCAGTGGTCGAGCAGGCACTGGGGCGGGACGGCACGCCGTTCGTCGCCAATAACTGTGACTTGTCGCCGCCGAAGGACGCGGAAAGCGGTCGCATCTGGCTCATCACGGGTCCAAACATGGCAGGCAAGTCCACGTTCTTGCGGCAGAATGCCCTGATCACGATCCTGGCGCAGATGGGCTCCTTCGTGCCAGCAAGGCGCGCGCATATCGGAGTGGTCGACCGGCTGTTCTCGCGCGTCGGCGCCGCCGACGATCTGGCGCGCGGCCGCTCGACCTTCATGGTCGAGATGGTGGAGACCGCCGCGATCCTCAATCAGGCGGGCGCACGCTCGCTCGTGATCCTCGACGAGATCGGCCGCGGCACCGCTACTTTCGACGGCCTGTCAATCGCCTGGGCAACGGTCGAGCACCTCCACGACGTCAATCAGTGCCGCGCGCTATTCGCCACGCATTTCCATGAACTGACGGCGCTCGCAGCACGACTTGGCCGCCTGCACAACGCCACCGTGCGGGTGAAGGAATGGCAGGGCGACGTGGTGTTCCTGCACGAAGTCGTCGCCGGCGCCGCCGACCGCTCCTACGGCATCCAGGTAGCGAAGCTCGCCGGCCTGCCCGCGAACGTGATCGAGCGCGCTAAGCTGGTGCTCGCAAAGCTCGAGCAGCAGGACCGCGCCGCGCCGAAAGGCTTCGAGGATTTGCCGCTATTCGCCGTGCCGCACAATGCCACGGTGCATGAAAAGGAAGCGCCCTACCAGCGGCTGATCGCGGCGCTCGCCGCACTCGATCCGGATGAAATGTCGCCGCGCGAGGCGCTGGAAACGCTGTACGGGCTGAAGGCAAAGCTCGGTTCGGACAAGGACTAGTCGGCGAGCATCGTGGAGCCAGATCGTGCCTGATTATGTTGGCGTAGCCGAAGACGATCCGCACAACCCCGGCCCGTCACCTTTTTCAGACCGAATTTTTCAGACCGAAGGGTCACAGCGGACAGCGCGCGCGCATCGCTGCGGCAGGTGCTGACGCGCGCTTCTACCGAAGACATCGAAGGCCACGTGCAGAAACTGATGCAGAAAGATCGCCATCGGTCCGATCAAACCGCCTCCGCCGCTCAGCCAGTCGCTCGCGGACCCGGTTACGGGCTCTCGGCAGCCATCCAGACATCATCCTGGTGTTCTGGGGGCGGGCCGGCGCTGGTGCATCCGCAAAACGGGCGTTGTGTTCGCAGCCGGCGTCGGCACGACAGGCTACGTCATACGGCTGCCGCCGCAAACCGCACCTACTCGCCCTATCTGGCGTCGCAGATCAAGGCGCTGGAAGAAGGCCTGTTGTGCTAGACTCGAACGCCGCGCCGTCGCGCGGTGAGGATTGTGAGACTCCAGCCGAGCGAGGTAACTAGCGCCAGCGAGAGCGCGACCGGCAAGGCGAGCAGCGCGGCGGTAAAATGCAACACCATGCAGGCAAAGGCGAAGCCGACCAGTCCGAGCGGCGCGTTGGCAAGCACAGCGGCGGCCGGCTTGCCGCCGACGCGGCTGTGCAGGATGAGCATTACATTGATCAGCACCACTGGGAATACGGCGAACACGCCACTGCCGGTGGCGCCGATGCGGAAACTCATGCCCACCGTGAGGCCAACCAGCGTCGCTACCATCAGCGCGCGTAGCGCGAGATCGTACCAGCGCGTGCGCACAGGAGGCATGGTAACATGGCGCAAGGGACGCACTAGCGCCAGACAGGACGCGAGCACCACCACGTTCATGAAGAAGGCCGACAACAAGGTCCACGACATCTCGTAAACGCTGAGCGCCAGGATCGTCCACACCAGCAGGCCACCCGGCAGGGCGACGGCGAGCGAACGCCTCTGCGCAAGCAGTGCGTAGACGGTGGCGAAGACGGCGTTTACCGCGTTGATCGCCAGGCTGGCGACCGCGCTGCTGGCAATGAATTGCGCATCGTGCTCGAGCGCCAGGAATACATAAACCGGCCCGGCGCCGATCGGCAGCGTCGACACCAGTCCGCCGACAAGTGGACCGACGCGCTCGGCGGTCACGGTTGCCGCCAGCACAAAGCCGGCGGTGATAGCCATTTTGGCGCCGAGGGTCAGCGCGAAATAGAGGCCGGGGGACATTGCCTCCCCTGTTTCCTAGACTCGCGCGGACGTCACATCAACCGTTCGACCGTGACACAGTTCAACCGTTCGGCCGCAGCACAGTGCGCCCGATCACCTTGCCGACCTTCAGGTCGGCGATCACCTGCTGCGCACCTTCCAGCGTGGTGGTCTTGGTCGGAACTAGCGGCAGCGGACGGTTGCGCATAAGCTTCACAAGCTCGGTGAGCTCCTTCAGGTTGCCGGTGTAGGAACCCTGGATCGTGAGGGCACGGATCGGCAGCAGCGGTAGCGATACCGGAATCTCGCCGCCGAACAGGCCGACGACGATCAGCTTACCGCCCTTCACCAGGCTGTCGGCGCCGAGTTGCGCAGTCTGCGCATTACCGACGAAATCGATCACCGCCCACACCAGGCCGCCAGCGGCTGCCTTCAACTGCGCGACTGCGTCGAGAGCGTTCGGATCGATAGCGGCAATGGCGCCCTGCTTCAGCGCCACCTCGCGTTTAACCGGATCGATGTCGACAGCGATCGCGCCCTTCCCCTTCATTGCCTTGATGATGGCGATGCACATGAGACCGAGCCCGCCGGCGCCTATCACCACCACTGGTTCCGTCTTCACCAGCTTGCCCAGCTTCTTCAACGCGCCATAAGCGGTGACGCCCGAACAGGCAAGCGGCGCCGCGTCCTCCGGCTTCATGCGGCGGCCGTAGTCCAACAGATAGCGCGGGTGGGGCACTAGAATGTGCGAGGCGTAGCCGCCATCGCGAAGGACGCCTAGGAAGCGCGGCGAGGTGCAGAGCTGCTCGTTGGCGCTCTTACAAACCGGACAGATGCCGCAGCCGATCCATGGATAGACCAGACGCTTCTGGCCGACCTTGATGCCGCGCGCCTTAGGGCCGAGCGCGACCACTTCGCCGACGTTCTCGTGACCCATGGTCAGCGGCAGGGTGACGCCGCGGTCCTGCACCATCAGCCGCTTGTTGCCACCGAGATCGTAGAAGCCTTCCCAGATGTGCAGGTCGCTGTGGCAGACGCCGGCCGCCACTACCTTGAGGAGCACCTCGGTGCCACTCGGCTTCGGATCGACGCGCTCGGCAAACTGAAGTGGCTCGCCGCAGCGGCAAAGCTGAAAGCTACGCATGACAATTACCCCCTGGGCTCAAGGACTCTGCTCAGCCTGACCGCGACCGGGGGCCCGCTCTTGATGGTTTGATAGACCACGCAATAGCGTTCGGTGAGCTTGAGCAGCTGGTCGAGCTTCTCTTGCGGCGCGTTCGTCTCGACATCGAAGCGCAGACGGATTTGCGCGAAGCCAACCGGTGCGTCCTTGGCGACGCCGAGCGTACCGCGGAAGTCGAGGTCGCCTTCTGCCGACACCTTGCCCGACTTCAAAGAAATTTCGAGTGCAGTTGACACCGCCTTCAACGTGACGCCGGCGCAGGCGACCAACGCTTCCAACAGCATGTCGCCGGAGCAAAGTTCCATTCCGGAGCCGCCGGTCGCCGGGTGCAGGCCGGCCACGGCCAATGCTCGTCCGGTCTCGACCTTGCAGGCGATATTGGTATCGTCAAATGTTCCACTGGCTGTCAGCGTAATAAGGGCGGCTTTCGGATCGCCTTTGTAGCGTTCCTTGATCGGAGCCTGCAGCGCGCGCAATTCGCCCGCATCCATGTCCGGGTCTCCTTGTCGGCTGTGGAAACTACAGGCAAGGCGCGCTCGCGCACAAGCCTCACCACCACATCGCCGCGCCCTCACCCGGACTCGCATCGGCGTCGGCCTTGCGCTCGCGCTTCAGCGAACCGTCGAGCGCCGACAGCACGCGGCGTTTGATCGCGTCGAAGGCAGCTGACTGCCGATCGCGCGGACGCGGAAGGTCCGCTTTGACCTCCTCGAAGATGTGGCCGGGACGCGGCCCCATCACCAGGATGCGGTCGGCGAGTACGATCGCTTCGTCGACGTCGTGGGTGACCATGACCAGCGTCGGTCGCAGGTCACTCCACAGATCAAGCAGATGATCCTGCAAATCGATACGAGTGAAGGCGTCAAGCGCCGAGAAGGGCTCATCGAGCAGCAACACCTCCGGCCGCGGCACCAACGCGCGCGCTATGGCGACGCGCTGCGCCTGGCCGCCCGATAGTTCGCGCGGCCAGACATTCGCCTTGTCGCTCAGCCCGACGCGACGAAGCGCGCCGGCGACACGGCTCGCGCGCTCTGCGCGCGTTTCTTCCGCCAGACCAAAACCGACATTGTCGGCGACCGAAAGCCACGGCAGCAGGCGCGGTTCCTGGAAGATGATGCCGATCTTTTCATGTGGCACGGTAACGAGATCGCCGTCGACGAGCACGCGGCCGTGGCTCGGCGCGTCGAGCCCACTTGCCGCGCGCAGCAAGGTGGACTTGCCACAGCCGGAGGCACCAACGATAGCGATGATCTCACCGGGCCCGACCGCGAGGCTCACGCCGTCGAGCGCGCGCACGCCGTTAGGATAGGTCTTGCCTACATTTTCCAGCGTCAGCATCGCTCAAGCGTCGCCCGCGCGCGCGAAACGGTCTTCCCAGCGCAGGAACGGCGCTGTCACGCCGACGATCAGCCAATCGGTCGTCTTGCCGAGCAGCGCGAAGGCAACGATGGCGGCGACGATCTCGGCCGGCTTGCCGAGCTGCTGCCCGTCGATCAGCAGATAGCCGAGCCCTTCGGAAGCGCCCATGAACTCGGCGGCGACAACGAACATCCAGCCGAGGCCGAGCCCCGCACGTAACGCAATCACATAAGCCGGCAGGACCGCCGGTAAAAGAATGCGCCAGACCATCTGCACGCCGGAGAGACGGAACACGCGGCCGACCTCGACGATCTTGCGGTCAACCGACATCACTGCCCCCATGACGCCGAGATAAACCGGGAAGAACACGCCGGCCGCGATCAGCGCCACCTTCGAAGTCTCGAAGATGCCGAGCCAGAGGATGAACAGGGGAATCCAGGCAATCGAAGGAACCGCGCGCAAAGCTTGCAGACTGGGATCTATCAACCGGCGCATCAGCGTCGAATAACCCGAGATCGCTCCGAGCACGGTGCCGAGGCCGGTGCCGACGCCAAATCCGGCGGCCACGCGCAAGAGCGTCGCAGTGACGTGGCGCAGCAGTTCGCCCGAGCGCGCGAGCTCGTCAAATTGCGCGTAGATACGCGAGGGCGGCGGCACCAGCCGGCCGTTGGATAGGCCAGCGCGCACCGCCACTTCCCAGCCAACCGCCAGCACCACAGGTACGAGCAGGCCCAGCAGCGGCCGCGCGAAACGCGCAAGACCGTTGCTGCGCGCAGCCGGCGGCGCCGTGACCAGTTCGATGCCCGCGTCCATGGATACAACAGTCATCAAGCCCTCACGAAAAGGCAAGGCGACGTTCAGTTCGTCGACGCCGTGACGTATTGGTCGTCGACCAAGTCGTCGAGCACCTTTTTCACATCGACATTGGCCGGTATGACGCCCGCCTGCTGCAAGGCGATGCCAGCGGCCAGGATCGAGTCGCGCTGCTGCGCGCCGATCTTGTTGTAGGTGAGCCCCGTGCGCTCCTTGAGCTGCTTGTCGACGATCGTGTCTGACAGCTTGGTGACGGCGATGAAGGCGGCCTTCAGTTCGTCGTAGTGGGCGAGCGAATATTTGCGCGCCTGCTCGTAAACGGCCAGCACGCGCTTGACCAGATCAGGATGATCCTTGGCGAACTGCTCGCGCACATTGAGGATGCCCCAGGTGTTGGCGGCAGCGTTGCGATAGAACAGCTTGGCGCCGTCTTCTATCTCTGCCTGCGCCATCATCGGGTCAAGACCGGCCCAGGCGTCGACATCGCCGCGGATTAACGCGGTCTTGCCGTCGGGATGCTGCAATAGTACCGGTTGGATGTCCTTCTCGCTCAGGCCGGCAGAGAGCAGTGCACGCACCAGGAAGATGTGAGGATCGGTGCCGCGGGTGACCGCCACGCGCTTGCCCTTGAGGTCGGCGATCTTGCTGATCGCGCTGTCCTTACGTGTCACCAGCGCCGTCCATTCGGGACGCGAATAGACGTAGATCGCCTTGATCGGATTGCCGTTGATCTTGGAGACCAGAGCGGCGGAGCCGGCGGTCGAGCCGAAATCGATTGAGCCGGCGTTTAGAAACTCGAGCGCTTTGTTGGAGCCGAGCGTCTGTACCCAGCGGACCTTGATGCCGTCCTTCTCGAATTCCTTTTCGAGCCAGCCCTTGTCCTTGAGTATCATCGAAACTGGGTTGTACGTCGCCCAATCGATATTGATGGTGCTTGGCTTATCGGCAGCGAACAGCGCGCCGGTCGGCAGTAATCCGACCATCAGGGCGGATGCAAACAGCGAACGGCGGGACCACAGGAACATGAGAACCTCCACAAAAACTGACCACGATCAGCCCGGCGAGGCCCGCCCCGCGCGTTAGCTGCATTTGTTGAGCGCCCGCAAGCGGCGTTGCTCAAATCGGCGCTACATTCGTTCTATAAAATCCATGGAAATTCCGGTCAAACGAATGTTTTCCTTGTTCTTATGCGTAAATAAAAATATTATTCTCGCTACCTAAGCCGTGGAGGGCGTCGCTTTTCTTTGGTGAATGCGGTGACTTAACGCCGCTGCTCGTCTATCCCGGTGCCCCCATGGCCTCTCTCGCCGTCGAACGCGAAACGCACGATGCGCCCGACACCCCTTCGCGGGCTCCCGGCGACGTCGTCGATTTCCGCGTGGTCGCGGCCGACCTAGAAAATTTGGCCAAGAGCCATTTCGGCGGCGGGCGCGAACTGCGCTCGGCGCTGGCGCAGCGCCTCAAGGTCGCACTCAACGCAGGCCGCGCCAAGGCCGAGCAGTTGCTGTTCAAGGACAGGCACGGCCGCCGCTGCGCCGAGCGACTGTGCCGGCTGGAAGACGAGATCATCAGCCTGCTATTCGAATTCGCGCAGAAGCATCTTTATCAGTCGCAGAATCCGTCCGAAGCCGAGCGCATGGCGGTAATCGCCACCGGCGGTTACGGCCGCGGCCTGCAGGCGCCCGGCTCCGACATCGATCTGTTGTTCCTGCTGCCGTATAAGCAGACCGCCTGGGGCGAGTCGATTGCGGAAGCGATCCTATATTGCCTATGGGACACAGGGCTCAAGGTCGGCCACGCCACGCGCTCGGTCGACGAATGCATCCGCCAGTCCAAGGCGGACATGACCATCCGCACCGCCATCCTGGAAGCGCGCTTCCTGCTCGGCGACCGCGAGCTCTACGATGAGCTGATAACGCGCTTCGACAAGGAGGTGGTGCGCAACACGGTTCCCGAATTTGTCGCCGCCAAGCTCGCCGAGCGCGAGGACCGCGTGCGCCGCTCCGGCCAGTCGCGCTACCTGGTCGAGCCCAACGTCAAGGACGGCAAAGGCGGCTTGCGCGATCTCCATACCTTGTTCTGGATCGCCAAATACGTCTACCGCGTGCGCGAACCGGACGAGCTGATCAAGCAGGGCGTATTCGACAAGCAAGAATACTTGCTGTTCCGTCGCTGCGAGGATTTCCTCTGGTCGGTGCGCTGCCACATGCATTTCCTCACCGGCCGCGCCGAAGAACGTCTGTCGTTCGACATCCAGCGCGAGATCGCGGTGCGGCTCGGCTACACCGAGCATCCGGGCCAGCAGGACGTTGAGCGCTTCATGAAGCACTATTTCCTGATCGCCAAAGACGTCGGCGATCTCACCGCGATCCTGTGCGCGGATCTGGAAGATAGCCACGCCAAGAGCGTGCCGGTTTTGAGCCGACTGATGGCGAGGCTGCGACCGGTCAGGCAGCGCAAGCTCGCCGAGAGCGACGACTTCATCGTCGACAAGAACCGCATTACCATCGCCACTGCCAATGTATTCAAGCGCGATCCGCTCAACCTGATCCGCATCTTCCATCTGGCGCAGAAGCACAATCTTGCCTTCCACCCCGACGCGATGCGGTCGATCACGCGCTCGCTCAAGCTGATCGACGCCAAGCTGCGTGACAACGAGGAAGCCGGGCAACTCTTCCTGGAGATCCTCACCTCCAAGAACGATCCGGAGACGGTGTTGCGGCGGATGAACGAGGCCGGTGTGCTCGGCCATTTCGTGCCGGCCTTCGGCAAGATCGTCTCGATGATGCAGTTCAACATGTACCACCACTACACGGTCGACGAGCATCTGCTGCGCTGCATCGGCGCGCTGGCGGAGATAGAACGCGGCACTAATCCGGAGACGCAGCTCGCCAACGAGCTCGTTCACAAGTTGCAGCTAGGCAACCGCGCCGTCCTCTACATGGCTCTGTTCTTGCATGACATTGCCAAGGGCCGGCTCGAGGATCACTCGATAGCTGGAGCACGGGTGGCGCGGCGGCTCTGCCCGCGCATGGGATTCTCCGGAGCCGACACCGAATTGACTGCCTGGCTGGTGGAGCAGCACCTGGTGATGTCGAGAGTGGCGCAGTCGCGCGACCTGTCCGACCGCAAGACGATTGAGAACTTTGCCGCGGTGGTGCAGTCGGCCGAACGGCTGAAGCTCTTGGCGATTCTCACCGCCGCCGACATCCGCGCCGTCGGCCCCGGCGTGTGGAACGGCTGGAAGGCGCAGCTCATTCGTACGCTTTATTACGAGACCGAGCCGGTCCTGACCGGCGGTTTCTCTGAGGTGAACCGCTCAAAGCGTGTCGCCATTGCGCAGGACGAATTCCGCGAGGCGATGCAGGATTGGCCGCCCGAGCAGCTAGAAAGCTATATCGCTAAGCATTATCCGGCCTACTGGCTCAAGGTCGACCTCAAGCACAAGGTCGACCATGCCAAGTTCGTGCGTGCAGCTGAGGAGGCCGGCAAGACACTGTCGACCACCGTCGGTTTCGACCCCGAACGCTCGGTGACCGAACTCACGGTTCTCGCGCCTGACCATCCCTGGCTGTTGTCGATCGTCGCCGGCGCCTGCGCCATGGCCGGCGCCAACATCGTGGACGCGCAGATCTACACCACCACCGACGGCCGCGCGCTCGATACCATCTCACTGTCGCGTGAATTCGAGCGCGACGAGGATGAGGAGCGGCGCGCCAACCGCGTCGCCGATTCGATCGAGAAGGCGCTGCGCGGCGAATTGCGCCTGCCTGATGTGGTAACCAGGCGCGCTTCGGCCAAGGGCCGCATCCGCGCCTTCGCGGTGGAGCCGACGGTTACGATCAACAACCAGTGGTCCCACCGCTACACGATGCTGGAGGTCACCGGCCTCGACCGCACCGGCCTGCTCTACGAACTGACCACCACGCTGTCGAAACTCAACCTCAACATCGCCTCCGCCCACGTCGCCACTTTCGGCGAGCGCGCGGTGGACGTGTTCTACGTCACCGACCTGCTCGGTGCGCAGATCACCTCGCCGACCCGGCAGGCTGCGATCAAGCGCGCGCTTATCGCGCTGTTCACTTCCGTCGAGGCTGCGGCGAAATCGGACAAGGACGACTAGCTACTCCGGCGTCGTCTCGGCGCGCGTACGGCCAAGCCTTTCACGACGAGATTGCATTCGCGCCTGCAGCTCCTTCGGCGTTGTCGAGATCGATGAGCATCACCACGCCGATTTCGGCGGCGACGCCAGCGAGTGCCATGAAGCCAACGGCGACCGCGACCGACACGTTGAAGCCGAACGCCCGAGCCCTGAATTTGCCGGCAATTTAGTGTTAGTGCTTAACGGCCTCTTAAACCGGTCCCCGTAGCGTGCCTCACTGGGGACCGGTGCAACGCCGGCTTTGTCGAGTTCGGGTCGCGTATGGGGTTGGGCAAGGATCAAGCGGGCGCGCGCCGGGAGCCGGTGTTCGACTCAAGTCCGGAAGTGCGCGTCGAGGCTGGCGACCGTGCCACACCAGCAAACAAATTTCCGTCAAAGCTAAAACGACGCCGCAAGCGCAAGGCGCGCGCCCACAAGCCGAAGCGCTCGCTTATTGGCCGCACGATCTACTGGGGCCTGGTGCTGGCGCTGTGGCTCATCATAGGCGGTGTCGCCACCGTCGCCTGGACGGGCGCGCACCTGCCGCCAATCCAGTCGCTGGAAATTCCGAAACGCCCGCCTTCGATCCAGATCGTCGACGTCGACGGCCGCCCACTCGCCACACGCGGCGACATGGGCGGCGCCGTGCTGCCCCTGAAGGAAATGCCGAAATACGTTCCTCAGGCCTTCATCGCAATCGAGGATCGGCGGTTCTATGAACATTACGGCGTCGATCTCTGGGGCATCGCGCGTGCCGTTGTTGCCAACATCCTCCATGGCGGAGTGTCGCAAGGCGCCTCCACCATTACCCAGCAATTGGCGAAAAACCTCTTCTTGACGCAAGAGCGCACGGTGCATCGTAAGCTGCAGGAGATGCTGCTGGCGTTGTGGCTGGAGCGCAAATTCACCAAGACCCAGATTCTCGAGCTGTATCTCAACCGCGTCTATTTCGGCTCCGGCGCCTACGGCATTGAGCACGCGGCGGAGCGTTATTTCGGCAAGCCAGCCAAAGAGTTGAGCCTGCCGGAAGCGGCGCTGCTTGCCGGATTGGTGAAGTCGCCCTCGCGTCTGGCGCCGATGCGCAACTTCGACGGCGCGGAAAAGCGCGCACAAACCGTGCTCGCGACTATGCTCGATCTCGGCTTCATCAACGCCGAGACCGCGCGCGCAGTGATGTCACATCCGCCACGCGTGGTGGCACAGGCGGGCTCGAGCTCGGCCAACTATGTCGCCGACTGGGTGATGGATGCGATCAACGACGTGCTCGGCCATGTCGAAGAAGACATCGTGGTGCAGACCACGATCGACGGTACCCTACAGGCCAGCGCCGAGAAGGCGATCAGCGAGGAATTGGCGCAGAAGGGCGACAAGAACGGCGTCGGTCAGGGCGCGCTGGTAGCGATGACTCCGGACGGCGCGGTGCGCGCCATGGTCGGCGGTCGCAACTACGCGGAGAGCCAGTTCAACCGCGCGGTCGCCGCCAAGCGGCAGCCCGGCTCGGCTTTCAAGGCCTTCGTCTATCTTACCGCGCTCGAACATGGCCTCACGCCCAACAGTCTGCGCCAGGACGCGCCGATCAAGATCAAAGGCTGGCAGCCGGAAAACTACGGCCATCAATATTACGGACCGGTGACGCTCACCCAGGCGCTGGCGATGTCGCTCAACACCGTGTCGGTGCGCCTGACCATGGAGTTCACGCCCGCCGCGGTGATTCGCACCGCCTACCGGCTCGGTATCGCCTCAAAGCTTGAGCCGAACGCCTCGATCGCCCTCGGCACCTCGGAAGTCTCGATGCTCGAACTGGTCGGCGCTTATGCGCCTTTCGCCAACGGCGGCTTGGCGGTGATCCCGCATGTGGTCGAGCGCATCACTGCGACGAACAGCAAGGTGCTCTACCAGCGTGACCAGCGGATGCTCGGCCGCATCATCGACGCGCGCTACGTGGCGATGATGAACGAGATGATGGCGCAGACTTTGACCATTGGCACCGCGCAGAAGGTGGCACTGCCAGGCTGGCCGGCGGCTGGCAAAACGGGCACCTCGCAGGATTTCCGCGACGCGTGGTTCATCGGCTACACTGCGCATTTGGTCACCGGTGTCTGGCTCGGTAATGATGACGGCACACCGACCAAGAAGGTCACGGGTGGCGGACTGCCAGTAGAGATCTGGAGCCGCTTCATGCGCGCGGCGCATCAGGGCGTGCCGGTTGCCGTACTGCCCAGCGCACCGAGGGGCGGCCTGATGTTTGGACTGTTCGGCAACGGCGCGCCGGCGCCGGTGGAAACGGACAGCAGCGGGTCGGTGCCGCCCGCGCCAATCCCGTCCGCTGGCAACACCACGAGCGGAGGCGGCGGTCTCGACGGCTGGCTGCTCCACAACCTGTTCAGCCGCCGCTGACGCCCGAGCGTAACGCGCGCGTGACGATCCAAACGCCCAACGTTGTGCAGCCGGTCAGCGCCACCGCGGCCGCGAGCGGCCACGCGCTTCGCCCGAGCAGCACGCCGACCACGGCGCCGCAGAGCGCCGAACCTGTCTGCTGAATGAATCCGAGCAACGCGGAAGCAGCGCCCGCCCGTTCCGGAAACGGCGTCATAGCGCCAGCGATCGCCTGCGGCAGCACCATGCCGAGCCCGGCCATGTAAAGCGCCATCGGCAGCACCAGCGACGCGGCTTCCGTCAGGCCGAGCGCCACCACCACTACCATCCCGAGACCGCCGGCCGCCATCGCCGTAGCGCCAATGCCGAGCATACGGTCGATGCCGTACCGCATGACCCGCCGCGCGGCCCATGTGGTGCCGATCATGTAGCCGACCGAGCCGACCGCAAACGCGACGCCAAACTGGAACGGCGACAACCCATAAAGATATTGCAGGACGAAGGACGATCCGGAGATCCAGGCGAAGAGACCGGCGAAGCTGGTCGTCGCCAGCGCGAGATAGCCGAGATAAGCAGGATTGCGGGCGACGACCCTATAGGAGCGCAGCATGGCGGCCGGGGACACCGATTCGTTCGCTCGCGACAAAAGCGTTTCCGGCAGCAGCGGCCCTACTATCGCGGCGCCTGTGAGACCGCAAGCGACCAGCGTGAAAAAAACCGAGCGCCAGCCGAAGCCAGTTTGCAGCACGCCGCCAACAAGCGGCGC
>Ga0207823_100001_pt1 | contig 47601 bp, 50 predicted proteins | sample LuqExpMetageno70_FD_187827 | JGI IMG/M metagenome (GOLD analysis project Ga0207823, IMG submission 187827) | Tropical forest soil microbial communities from Luquillo Experimental Forest, Puerto Rico - Sample 70 (SPAdes) | ecosystem: Environmental > Terrestrial > Soil > Tropical forest ... | reverse complement strand
CGCTCGGACTGATCCGTTTGATGCGGCTGTGCGTGGCACACCTGACGGTAACCGGCGGGCTCGCGATCGGCGACAGCATGATGCAGCAGATGCTCGGCCACGGCGTCGTCGCCAAGCTCTCAACCCGATTGGGCGAGGGCATGCTCAACGGATTGCTTACCGCTCGGCTCGGGCTGGCTGCGATCGAAGTTACGCGGCCATTGCCGTTTGTTGCGCTAGCGCGACCGGCACTCGGCGACCTTGCGGCTGATCTCATACGCCAGAGCGCACGAGCCGACTAAGACGTATTTCTGGGATTTTGCAGTCCGAACCGTAATAGGCGCCAATCACGGCACAAAATTTATTTCTGGGAAGGAACTGACCGCTCGCGAACAACACTGGCTTTTGTTAACGAACGAATTAGTAGCCGTTACTATTGCACGACTACCGTCGCGCCAATTTTTGTACGATTGTATAGGTCGACAATGTCCTCGTTGGACAAACGAATGCAGCCTGATGATACACTACCACCAAGCTTCCAGGGCTCGTTCGTCCCATGGATGCGATATAGCGTACCACCAAGATAGAGAGCCCGCGCCCCCAGTGGATTGTCCGGCCCGCCCGGCACGTGATGTGGCAGATTGGGAAGGCGCTTCAGGATATCTGGCGTAGGCGTCCAATCCGGCCACTCGCGCTTGTCGGCAACGGTGGTGACGCCCGACCAACCGTAGCCCTCCATGCCGACGGCGATACCATAACTGATCGCCCTGCCGCCACCTAGTAGGTAGTAAAGTCGCCGTTTGCTGGTATTGACGACAATCGTTCCTGCGGGGCGCGTGCTTGGATAGTCCACCTCTTGGGTCGGAATACGCTCATAAATTATGCCGAAGGGAGTCTGGAGCGACCATACTTGGCCCGTTCCGCCAGTATGCCTGGATTGCTCCGAACCTGCCGCTTGGATGCCACTAGGCGCACTATTCGCAGCACAGGTACCAAACAATGACATCGCGATTGTTATCGCGAGCAGACCAAGAGGAAATCTCACGACGAGCTCCGTACTAATCAGCCAATTTCAATGTTGGCCATCCCCAATTTGTTGTCTCCTGCTTTGTATCGCAAAATCAGACTTGGCTACTGCCCACATCTATCGCGATACAGCTATGTCAACCAACGAAAAGGCCCCAAGGAATTGTCCGGGAGCCTTTTTGATTGCACTCGAATTGCTCAGCCGGTCATTTTCTTGACCGCGGTCGGCAGTGTGTCCACGAAGCATCGCTCGACAAAACAATGACACGAGAGACACACACCAGCCGCACGCAGCTGGGGCTTTATGTCTATCATCGTAATGCGAGCGCTTAAGGTGCTTGTGGTTTGGTTACCCACCCCGGCTCCGGACCTACTCTGGTGATTGAGTTCAGCCCTTGGTCACTACTGGTGCGGGTGCTTTACCCTTGCCAATAATCGGGCCCTTGCCGGCCCAAGGACCCCAACCACAACCAGCGAGGCTCAAGGCGAGTACGAGAGAGCAGATTACCACTAGCATCTTTTTCATGAGGTGCCCCTGTTTAAACAGCGAATCCACTATCGCACGTCTCGAATTTTCAGCTAGTGCAGAAAAGTCACAGTACTCGGAAAAATTACATGTCTTCCTTGCGGCCACCGCCCAAGTTATTGATCTTACTACTCAAAATCAAAGCGCCCAATCATTCGCCCCGGGCGATTAATTTGGCCGTGCACGGCAAAATCTGCCGCCTGTTATCAGGAGCATTTTTTGATCGATGTGATCATCAGCCACGTGACACAAATAATGCGTTAGTTATCCTAGCCGGGGAATAACTTTGCGCCACGCTGAATGCCTGGAACACGCTGAATGCCTAGAAGGAGAATAGATTGTCGCTAACAACGCGGTGTGTTTCAGCAATCGTCGTGCTTACCGCCTCGACAATTTGCGTCAACGCACAGCTTTCTCCACTTTGGCAGGGTTGTACTGGAAATCCGGATATTGACTGGGATCAGCAGCTTAAAAATTGTACCGCCCTTATTCAGTCCGGAACGGAGCAAAAAGAAAACCTCGCTATCGCCTTCTACAACCGAGCACTGGCCTACGAAAGCAAATATGACTACGTACGCGCCATCGCCGACTACGACGAGGCGATCCGGCTCAATCCAAACGACGCCGACGCGTTATTGTATCGAGGTCTCGATAAGCAGAGAATTGGGGACAAAGCTGGTGCGGAAGCCGACATAGCCGCTGCGGAGCGCTTAAATCCGAATATCAGAAAGTAAGCAAGGCGATGGGCCCCGCCCGACTACGTCCTTGATGATCGAATTTGATCTAAAAGGTGAAGCGCGCAGAGCCTGAGGACTGCCGCATAGAATCCGTCCGTGGCAAGCACAGCAGGGTTTCGTACTACACTAAACGCCCGCAATCCGCTGAGTTTACGATAAGCATTGGACAGACGAATAACGCGCGCTAATGCTAATTTGACCAAAACGTAATATCACGCAATATTATCGCCCAATCGAGCCACTTTGGAGGTGATGAAGATGCGTCGTGTGATCGCTCTATTTTTTGTTTTTTTCTCTGCGGTCGTAGCATCTGCGCAAATCCAAACCCCATCCAATAGCCGCCTGCAAGTTATCACAAAAACAAAACTTATTAAGATTGCCTATCGCGCAGATGCTAGACCATTTTCATTTTTGAATGACAAAGGCGAACCCGCCGGCTTCAGTATCGATATCTGCAAACTCGTTGTTAGCTCGCTTGAACATCAGCTTGGACTTGACAGCATTAAGATCGAGTGGGTTCCGGTAACGTTGCAGACACGTTTTTCCGCGGTGGCCAGTGGCAAAGCTGACATGGAGTGCGGATCGAGCACTGTAACGCTCGGCCGCATGAAAGAGGTTGACTTTTCGAATTTCATTTTTCTCGAAAGTACCGGCATCATTGTAAAGAAAGCTTCTAATATACGATCGTTTTCCGATATGACAGGCAAGAAAATTGCAGTGCCCTTAGGTACAACCAACGAGCAGGCGATCATTGCGCAGCTAAAGCAACAGAAAGTTGAAGCAACCCTCATTTCCGTAAAGGATGGCAGTGAAGGTATTGCCATGTTGGAGGCAGGCGATGTTGATGGTTTTGCAAGCGATAAGTTGCTGCTAGTTGGCGCTCACATTAAGAATCCCGAAGCGTTGGTGATGCTGCCGGACGATTTGTCCGTCGAGCCTTATGCAATTGCATTGCCTCTTGGCGATTGGGCCTTTCGCCTCGCAGTGAATACGGGACTTGCGCAGATTTTCCGCACTGGCCAGGTTCTCACCGTATTTCAAGCGTGGTTCGATCGGATAGGTCTGCAAATGAGTCCTGTTTTAAGAGTGATGTATGGCCTCGGAGCTTTGTCGGATTGATCGTACTGCAGATAAATCAGTTAAGTAACGTTTGTGCTTTCGTCCCATATCAATGTGGGGCGGGCTCGCTCCCCGGCCCAGCAACCTCTTGCTTAACGGTCGCGCCCTGAGGACCGCAAGATTCGGGCTCGCGTCGATAGCTCAGTGGGCTGGTCTCATCAAACCAGCAAGAACCGACCGGCTCTGCTGGCTTGCCCCATGCTTTATCGCAGTCGGCAGTGTACTTGGGTTCCTTGCAGCGACCCACAACCTTTGCGCAAGTTCTTTGCGATCCGCTTGATAATCGAGCACGTAGAAATTGGTCAACAAACCTGTCTGATCGAAACAAATGACGCGCTAGTATGCGTGGGCTGAGGGGCTTCGGATACGGAGTACCAGCAATGTGTGACTACAGCCTTCAAAACGTAAGGTCACGGCCAGCAAAGGTCGGCGACAAACTCACCACACGTGATTTCGGTACCGGCACACGTGGGTTCGCCGCGGCAGAAGATGCAACAGTGGCGGTTTGTGTTCTTCCGGGAACTGAGCTTGCGTTTTCTGGCTCGGTGATCGTTTCAGATGACCAACTCATCATCGGTTGGAAGGCTCAAACGCTAATTCACGCGACGGCAATTTTCCGGCAAGTGAATAAGAACGAACCACGAAAACACCATGATGCGCTTGAATTTCCGGACGGACGCATCGCTCTTCTGACACAACTATGGCCGGGTCAAGAGGCAACGGTGCTTCAGCTGCCCGCGCAACCAAAGACTGCGGCTGAGGGAGACGCCCAGAAGCGTGTTGCCTGCGCAGCCTGAAAACCCGAGATTAGTGATCTGTGTGGGCTGCTGCCTTACTTGTGAAGCAGCCTACTTTTTCGTGTGGGTCAAAAGGTTGAGACCCTAAGATGGTTGCACGCACTCACACACCGTGATCACGATCTGAGCGAGTTGATGATTAGACTGCCTTGGACTCATTCTCTGATCACAAAGTCATTTCCGAAATTTTGTCGCTTAGTGCGAGCTTCACTTCAGTAGCAGCAATAACTTGTTCGACGGTCACTCCGGGCGCGGTTTCCAGGAGGGTCGCGCGACCATCCGGAAAGGCAATCACTGCCATCTCACTTACCAATAGGTCGATGGGCCTGGTCGAGGTAAGCGGCAGCGAGCATTTATTAACTACCTTTGGCTTGCCCTTTGCCGTGTGTTGCATCGCAATAATCACGCGTTTTGCACCAGTAACGAGGTCCATGGCTCCGCCCATCCCCGGCACCATCTTGCCAGGAATCATCCAATTCGCGAGCAGTCCTTGCGCGTCGACCTGAAGTGCGCCAAGCACCGTCACATCGACATGGCCACCCCGAATGAAACCGAAGGACATCGCGCTATCAAACGTGCAGGCACCTGGCAGTGCCGTTACTGGGCGCCCACCTGCATCCGTGAGCAGCGGGTGTGCCATACCTTCCTCTGGTATGGGTCCTGTGCCGATCAATCCGTTTTCTGATTGAAAAAATACTTTTAGGTCACTTGGGATGTAATTCGCCACTAGGGTCGGAATTCCAATCCCGAGGTTGACGAGCATTCCGCTTTTCAGCTCATGCGCGATGCGTTTGGCAATGATGGTCTGAGCGTCCATTGTTCTCACCTGTTAGCGACAAGATAATCTACGAGAGGCGCGGGTGTGATGACGTGATCTGGCGCGATGAGCCCAACAGGTACAATATGCTCTGCCGTAACAATGGTCGTTTCCCCAGCCATGGCAATGATCGGATTAAAATTTCGCGACGTTAGTGCATAAGCGAGATTGCCGAAATAATCGGCAAGGAACGCATGAACGAGCGCAAAGTCGGCGCGCAGTGCGGTCTCCACCAAATAGCTCTTTCCATCCACTTTGATTTTTTGCTTGCCTTCCTCAACTATGGTACCCACACCTGTTGGGGTTAACACGCCGCCGAGTCCGCAACCGCCAGCACGGATCCGTTCGATAAGGGTGCCCTGTGGGACCAGATCGACAATCATTTTTTTGTCGATCATTTGCCGCTGCGTCACAGGATTGAGCCCAATGTGGCTAGCAATGGTTCGGCCGACCAGACTAGCGTCCACAAGCTTTCCGATTCCGCGTCCCGGAACGGCCGTATCATTCGCAATGACGGTAAGATTTCGCTTTCCCTGCCGAACTAATTCATCAATTACACGCTCGGGTGAACCAACCCCCATGAATCCGCCGATCATTAGAGTTGCGCCGTCAGGGATCAGTGCAACAGCTTCTTCTACAGGTACTGTTTTCATGGCCGATACGTTGACCTCTATATGTTTTTAATTCTAATCAAGAGCATCGTAGAACTATTGGCGTGAAGAAGGTCGCCCGCCTGCGGCCGGGCATGGCATGTGCGCACGCACCTCTTTCGAGTTTGGGGACGCGCCAAAAGCAAAGTTGCGAGCCGGTGCACGATAGCGGGCCCACAGCCTAACTTTCAAGCCCCAATCTGACATCCTGCGTCAATCGGATCAGACCGTCATAATTTTGATATTTTGGCGCTGACTTGTGGGGCGACAATTTCCACCGAGTGACACCTTCTGCCATGCGCCCTACGATCTACCGCCCTAGCAAGCGCTACTATACGAGCCTGGGCGAAAGAATTGTTACGGTTATTGGAGTGTTTTTCCTTGTGCTGACGGTGACGCTCGCTGTGTTTCTCTACAAGTTAATATTGCCGTGAATGCAGCCAACTGAGCGCCGACAAAATACCGCTACGCAGGTTCAGCTCGTCCAATCAACTCATCGCAGTGATTCAAATAAATCGGTCCGCGGTTCCCGATTTTTGGGCAACGATTTCGGGAACCGCGGCTCCGGGTGGGCCGCTAAATGGCGTGGAGCGTCGGGCTGAACCTTTTCGAGCCGAATGCGGCCACCCGTTTCGAAACGGGAGTGAGTTTTTATCGAGGCATTCCCACCAGCCCGGCTGACGAGGGCTAGTCCTTGTGCTTGCCTTTCTTGTTTCATGTCACGCATCCGAAACCCCGTTGCACTTCAATCTTCTGGATATCTCGATAGCTCAAATGTGAAATGCACTTGGCTCGGCGAGGTGCTAAATTTTTCTTGGAACACGCAGATACAGCAGCGCACAAGACCCGAAAATGGTATCGGGATAGTGCATCGTTCTTCGAACCCGACAGGAGGAAGATGTCATGAGTGTTTTAGGAAACATTATGGGCGCGATTTTCGGTCATGGCTCGGCGCAGGCATCCGCCTCGCCGACGGCCGCCCCTAAGGCGCAGGCATCCCCTTCGCCAACGGCCGCCCCGGCCGCGCCCAAGGTGCAGGCATCGGCTTCGCCAACGGTCGCCCCGGCCGCGCCTAAGACGCAAACGGTTGATGTTGCGGCTATTGTCGACAAGGCGGCGGCATCAAAGGGTGAGAAGCTTGCGTGGCGCACTTCCATTGTCGACCTGATGAAGGCTCTCGGTCTCGATAGTAGTTTGGCTGCGCGGAAGGAATTGGCGAAGGAATTGCATTACACTGGTAATACCAACGACTCTGCAGCGATGAATGTGTGGCTGCACAAGCAGGTCATGTCGAAGCTCGCCGAAAACGGCGGCAAACTGCCAGCCGATATCAAGACTTGAAATTGCAACACTGTGAGGAGGTCGCACAGCTATTAAGGGCAATCATTCCGCGGTTACTTGCTCAAAAGCATGGACGATATCGAAACCTTTTGTTCAAGCCGCTGGCTATGGTCGCCATCACGACGCTAAGCGAAAGCGGCGGGTGTGATGAAATTCTTCACCCCTGCGGTAAGCATCGTTCGGGATACGATAGCTACGCTCATATCAATCAATCGGATTGTGACGAGCATTGATCGTGTCTACGTGACACTGACCTGGGCGGGCAGCGCCACAAATTCATTGAGTCAGCTCGGCTTGTTCACCCTTGTTGGCGGCCTGCTTGGTCACGTTGTCTCGAGCGTCAAGGTTGAATGGGTCACGGTTATAGCGGGCATCGCTCTCTACCTCGGCTACCGGCTTGCCGAGACTGTAATATCCGCTGCCATCGGGTTGCGAGCTAAAAACTTTGAACTAGCTCTCTGGAACCTGATGGAAGAGCGCATACTGGAAAAACTGGCGTCGCTCGATCTCGGCCGGCTTCTCGATCCTTCATTCATGGAGTTGCAACGTCTTGCTCGTTACAGGGGAGCGGGAGCTGCCGCACGGCTCTGGCAGTCGGAGCGCTCCCTGATAGGGGCCGTGGTAGCGCTTGGTGCCGGATCCGTCGTTCTCCTGAGCCTTGATCCCATCATCGGCATTTTGGCGCTCTTCACGGCGGCACCGATGATCGGCAGGGACTGGTTCATCGAGGCCAAGCGACGGTTATTTGATGAAGCTGAGACGCTCACCTATCGCAAAAAATACGAGGTTGAAAATGCGCTTGTTGCACCGCGGACCGGTCTGCGATCCAGACTATGGCAACTGAATAATAAGTATCAGTCATACTTTCGCGAGCTGGTTGCCGAAGTCCGGAATAACGCCCTTGTCATCGCGAGGTTCGACCGTCGATGGAACCTGACGATTGGTCTTGTCGAGGTCGCAATGCTGGCAGTTATGTGCAGCTACTTTGCTTCCGGACTTGTCGAAGGCTCATACACTTACCTGCAGTTGGGTGCCATCGGCGGGAGCCTCTCACTACTTGTCACGGGAATGCATCGTTTCGGCTCCTCGCTCACAGAGCTGGAGAACGCGCGGCGGGATTACGACTACCTCGCCCGCATGCTCGAAACTAAACCGCTTGTCGATGAAACACACGCGCAGGACATCAAGCTCAGCGATACGCCGGTGCTGAAGATCGAGAATCTGACGTTCTCGTATCCGTCAACCGAGATACCCGTTCTTGAAAACTGTTCCGTCGAAATTGCGTCGGGAGAGAAGGTTGCATTAGTCGGCCGCAATGGCGCCGGTAAGACGACACTTCTACGGCTCATCGCAAAGATCTATGTGCCGGCTGGAGGTTCGATCTGGATTGATGGGCATGAGATACGAAGCGTCCGTCAGCAATCGTGGCTCAACCATTTGCTTATGGCCACTCAGGAACTCGAACTTCCCGGTATGGAACTGGCGCGATCGCTCACCGGTTCGGTCAGCGAAAACATCGATATTGATCGAATGAAACGTGCCCTAGTCTATTCGGGAGCCGATGAGATTGTTGCAGTCCTGCCACAGGGGATGCGAACCTGGATTGGAGAGCAATGGCCCTCAGGGCGCGGATTTTCAACTGGACAATTGCAGCGGCTAGCGCTGGCCGGCGCGTTCTATCGCTTTCTCGATCCAAAGATGTTCGTTGGTATTTTCGACGAGCCCATGGCCAATTGTGACGTGGAGACGCGAGCACGTTTCTATCAGGCCATTGGGAAGGCAAACGAATTTAGCCGAAAGACCATCCTGATGAGCCTTCACGATCCGCTTTATCTACACCACTTTGATCGTGTTCTGTTCATTGATGGGGGTCGTGTAGCCCAGGATCTGCGCGGACAGGAGGCGATCGCCAGCTACCGGGACCATATTGCGATGGCACTTGCAGGGGACTTGTAGTTCCCGGCCGGTAACCGCACTCAGTGACAGCGCAGCCGGAGGCCGCTGTGTTACCATTTGGCGCGCAAGCAAGCGTTTTGCGTGTGCACAGCGCTCGCAAGTCTTACTAACGCCGAGTTGTCTAGGTCTAACTTGCGGTCACCTGCGCCGAACCACGCCATGCGCTCTCACTTGGGAAGAAGAAAAAATCTGCTCATGAAATTAGCCTTCACCATTATTGTCGCGGTAGCGCTCGCCTCAATTACGACCGTGGCAGAAGCGACAAATTCATCTGCTTCTAATCAAGTAAGTACGCCTCATGATTTGGGGAATCGTACGAAATTGGCGCAACGCAAGAAGATTCCAAAGCCACCAAATCAATCCGATCCACTGAAACAATATGAGCAGGACAAGGCAAAAGGATGGTACAAAATAGATCGGGCTTAATCCGCATCGTTCACCCCCATCGCGAACTTGGATCAAAGTGAAAAACCCGAAGGCGCCGGCAGGCATGCGGATCATTATAACACGACGCACAACGGTCGTTACGACCGATGACGTGACCGTGAATGTCGTACTTGAGGACGGTTGCGATAACATCAACGCAGTCGACCATCGCCGTTTACGTCTTGCTCTTTAGCCACGATGACCACCTAACAAGTCATCAATCCGGACCCTTAGCTCACTGGAGCTGAAGGGTTTCTGGTCTGGACTTATTGGGTCGACCATCAGGCAGCAGCTTTGTTTTTGATTGCACCAATCAGCGCCGTGAGTATGGCCCCGCCAGCGCCACCGGCGATCGCCTGTGACACAATGCCGCCAATACTCAGATTGCCCGACTCCGCAGCGGCCACGACCGACGGCAGCAATAACGTGATGATCTGGCCGAGTACCCCGCCTCCGACCAAACCGGAAATAATGTTGCCAGCCGTACCGAGATCAAAGGTCGGCGATGACTTACCTGCGCCAACTCCACCAAGCGCTCCTGTGATGAGGTTAATCAGAATCTGTTCCATGTTGATCTCCCTATGACCTGCGACAAGCAGGGTTTGATCTCGCTTAGATTAGCGCCGCGCATAAAGTCGATCCATACGAATAAATGCCACAATGCTCGTGCTGCGAAAGAATAGGCGAAGCCTCAGATCCGGTTCTGTGAGATGGCTGCTATGTCGGCGCATCTTTTATGCCGATGCTGGCGTGCCAAAGGACGCCCACGGGTTTTGAGGTCTCGAATTCACGAGCGGCCGGGCCGCAAGGGGCGCGCTCTGGACCGAGAGACGGCGATGGCTGCGTTCAAGGCGGCGTGGAAGAAATCGCTTAGTATTTTGGTGAGCGTGCCAGGATTCGCACCTGAAACCTACCGAATATTAACCAGTTTCGGCTGATCGTGACGGTTAAATAGCTTAGGGGACAGTGCGATGCGCAGAATGATTATTTTGGCTGCCGCAGGTGCCGTTGCGGTGGCCGTGGGCGTGATCAGTTCCACGCTTGTTTTCACAGCTCGGAAGCCAGTGGCGACGGTCACGCCAGCGAAGGTTACCGAGCCGGAGCTGGTGACCAGTACGATCGCACCACGTCCGATTCCTGAGCAACCACTGCCGCAAACGCCATTGGCAGCCGCGGTTTCAGCGTCCGCGAACTCCGCTGCATTCCCGACATCCGATTACAATGTCGCCACCGCGCGGAGCCCGGCCTGCGAGAATCCGGATGCGCTCGGCGTCTCCCGGGTAGTGGAGATTGATACCACCGGCGGGCCCGGTTTTGGCTTCGAGCATTTCAAGGCCTACGATTTTCTGCGCGAACACGAGGTGGTGCTGACATTCGACGACGGCCCGTGGCCCGGCAACACTCCGGCGGTTCTTAAAGCGCTCGCGGACCAATGTACCAAGGCGCTGTTCTTCCCCATTGGCAAGCACGCCATGTGGCATCCTGAAATTCTTAAGCAAGTGTCCGCGGCAGGGCACACGATCGGATCGCATACCTGGTCGCATGCCGATTTGTCCAAATTAACCGTCGACCAAGCCAAAGATGAATTCGAAAAAGGTGCTAGCGCTGTCCGCGCTGCACTGGGAGAGCCTGGAGCTTCGTTCTTTCGCTTTCCGACGCTGCGTGATCCTCCGGAGATGGTCGCCTACCTTGGCTCACGAAACATCGGCATCTTCTCGACCGACGTAGATTCTTTCGACTTTAAGATTCGCAAGCCCGAGCAGGTTGTCGTCTCCGTAATGACCAAACTGAATAAGCGAGGTAAAGGCATCGTCCTCCTACACGACTTCCAGCATCCAACCTCACTGGCGCTGTCAGAACTTTTGGCTCAGCTCAAGGCAGGCGGGTATAAAATCGTGCAGGTTAAGTCAAAAGACCCCGTGAAGACGCTGCCGCAATACGATGAGGCAATCATGAAAGAGTTTGGCGGCAGTGTCGTCAGTGACCGACCGACCTCAAGCGTCGTGCGCACTGTCGGCGAATGATGGAGCGCGCTTTCGGCCCGCGATCCTACGCGGCGTGGAACGGCCGCAGTGCTGCCTCTCGATTGGCGGCGTTGCCGTACTGCGACCCCGTTGCCGCCTTGCCATTCGTGAAATCCGAGACCACAAAACCACGGAGCGTCATGCGGCGCGCCAGCGCCTACGTAAAAGATGCCCCGACATGGCGCCCTTCAAAAAAATAAGTTGTAGCTTTCTGATTGGACCGCATCGGGATTGCGCTTCAGCTTGAGCATTCACGCTTCACAACCAAAGGCGACTTCGTCGCGAACCTGGAAAAAATTGCCGCCGTACCGCTTAGCAAACCGACCTAACATTTGTTTGAGGAGGCCTCAAAGTTCGAGGCCTTCTCGAGTCTGCAAGTTGACTCACGCCTTGGCGTCAGTCTTGCATGTTACTTCTCGTATTGTCTTCCGATTTTACAGCGGAAGGCTGAAGCCTGCGAACATGCCTCAGGTGTTCAGAACGCGTTCGATGGTTCTCAGGTACCTGGGCATAGTAGTCATCAGGCGCCTGGGCATAGGAGGCTTCACCGCCTTGATTTGCCCCTGAGACAATATTGCCGCTGCCGTATTCGGGCGCGAACGACTGGGCAAGTACCGGCGTGACGGTGATGGTCAGCAATACTACGGTGGTTAGAAGCTTCTTCATGTCATCATTCTCCTTGTTGACATTACTGGAAGCCCGCCATCGCGTTTCCCTCGTTCGTCTGTCGTGTTGGATATGCAGTTAACTCTTACGTTCGACGAACCGTCACTCAACACCAACATAGTGCGATCGTTCCGTGGATGTATGCGAATTAATGATGATAAAAGTGTGGGCAGAATGCGTGCGGAACTATGAACTCAATGTGATCAAATAAATCGGCCACGTTTTTGTAATAAGGCTCCGATGTATCACATTTAGTCATAATCTCGTCACTCGATTTCCATTTCGTCGTACATTTTATGGTGCATCCTTGATTCGAGGGTGAGCTTATTGATGGAGTTCATATGCGACTCTCGACCTCAACCACTGCGCGCTGCCCGCAATGCGGTGCAGCTATGGGCATCAGGTTGTTCGAACCCGATCTCAAAGATCCGCGCAAGGCACGACACGTGTTTGAGTGCGAAGAATGTGGTTTGCCACGGACCTATTTAATTGATCATGAAAGATCGACAGCCCGGCACTGATGGCGGCACTAGCCCAAACGCCAAGCGTGATCGCTGGAAGATAGGACAGAGTGATACTTCACGCGCGCGGGCTACAATCTCATCATACAGTGCCATTTACCGCCGTGGGGCTGTCGCAATCTGACAACGACCGGACCCCACAATCGTGGTCGCGACCCCGTCTTTCATTGTCGAGGATGCGAAGCTCAACGTCCCATCTTGGCGATCGAACTCATAGGAAACGCCGTCGCTCTCGGCGCTAATCCAAGAGCGATCGAAACGTGTGATAGTTAGTGGTCTGTTATTTGTGAATTTCAGGGTTTTTGCTGCATCATCGAGTCGAAACATCAAATCTTCCTTTTTTTCTGATGATGTTTCTCCGTGAAGTCCACTTGTCATGACCACTTTTATGCTCGGACAATGCAAGTAGGTATCCGCTAATGCAGGCAGTATTATAACTCCGAGCATAATCGTAAACACGGCGTAGCCATTCGCGTAGCCTATCAAATCTCAACTCAGATTGTATGGGGTGGCTCATCAAGCAGTTTGAGCTTAGCCGTTAGCATCGCGATGCGTTTATCAGCCTCGGTACGGGTGAGGTTGGACTTAAATGCGTCTAATTCATAGGTAGCTTCCGCGAGCTTCTTCAGCGTTGTTGCCTGCGCGGCGGTCATCGGTTCGTCAGTCATTGGCGGTCCATCCGATGAAACTAAGAAATGGAAACATCCGAGTCGCATTGGCGTCAGTGATAGTAATCGCGGAGGAGTTTGGCCGCGATCGAAAAACGCAATCGTCACGCTCTCCGGGGCGTCACCTCAGGACCGGTGACAGTGAGGTGGAGGTAGCCGAGAACCTGTATCAAAGAGTTTATTCGATGATCGCGTCAATGATAACAGGGCCTTAAGCTGCGCTAGCCAACTCGCGAACCATTTTCGTCACCGCCACAAGATCCACCTTGCCGCTACCGAGTAGTGGCACCTTCTCCACGTGAATGATTTCAGCCGGTGTCATCAACTCGGACGCCCCATGCGAGCGAGCAAAGGTTTGAAACTCGACACGGCTGGCGTCCCTTTTTTGCGTGACTAGGATCAGGCGCTCCCCCTTTCTGGGGTCAGGAGCGGTCGTGACAGCCGACAAGTGGTCGGGCCACAATTCGCCTGCCAGCGCTTCCACAGCCGCGAGTGAGACCATCTCACCAGCTACTTTGGCGAAGCGCTTAGCACGCCCTTTGATTGTGATAAAACCTTGCTCGTCGATGGCTACAATGTCCCCAGTATCGTACCAGCCTTCGGAGAGGGGCTCTAGCACGCCCGGTTTCTCAGTTCGCAGATAGCCAAGCATCACGTTAGGCCCCTTCACGTACAACCGGCCGCCTTGGTCGATACCTTCGATTTTGTCCAGACGCATCTCGATTCCCGGCAGCCCGCGCCCAACTGTACCGAATTTGTTGAACATCGGCGTATTAAGGGCCAGGGCCGGGGAGGTCTCAGTCACTCCGTAGCCCTCCAGAATGCGCAGTCCAAATTTCTCCAGATAAATGCGGCGCGTCGAGTCCTTCACGGCTTCAGCCCCGGCAAGAATGTACCGCAATGATCTGAAATCATAGGGATGCCCACCGCGGGCATAGCCATTAAGAAATGTGTCCGTGCCGAACAGGATCGTAGCGTTTACACCATAGATCAACTCCGGTACGGCACGGTAATGCAACGGCGACGGATACAGGTAAATGCGCACGCCAGAAACCAGTGGCAGCACCAGTCCGATCGTGAGGCCAAAGGCATGAAATAATGGCAGCACGCTAAAGGTTTTGTCCTGACGGCCAAAATCGATGCGAGCTGCAGCTTGCGCAACATTGGCCAGCATGTTTCGATGCGAGAGCACCACGCCTTTCGGCGCGCCCTCTGAGCCCGAAGTGAATAGGATCGCTGCCCAATCGCCGGGCATTCGTTTTACCAGTGGCTTTTTCAACCGAAAGAATCCGTGAATCTTGTCAGATAGAGTGATCGTTGAGCGGATATCCTCGAGGTAGATGAGCTTAACTTCATCGCAGATAGCAGCGACCAGTGACTGGAGTTTGCCGCGTTCGATGAAAGCTCGTGAGGTAATGATGCTATCGAGCTTCGCGGCTTTGCAAGCGCCTAACACTTTCGCCGGTCCAGCGCTGAAGTTGATCATCGTCGGGATGCGACCTGCCGACATGAGCGCTATAACAGTGACGGCCGCGCCATTGGCGTTTGGCAGCATAACCCCGACCGGCACACCTTCGGGGGCGAGTGCCATAGCCTTCTTGCCAAGTATGCGCGCCCCCATCAGTAGCTTGCGGTAGTTAAGCTTGCCAGCAATCGGGTCCTCGACCGCGACCCGGCTCATTCCGTGAATCTCTGCTGCCTCAATCAGGGCTTCGATCACGGTTCGCTCGATCGACGTGGTGCGGTAGACGAGGTTAGACATAATCTCATAGAGCGCCGCGCCCGCTGCCTGCCGCCTGTGGCGGCCCTTGAGCACCGGATCCACCGTAAGCTTGACAGGTTCGAGGATGGTGATGGTTACTTTGGGAAACAAACGTTTACGCACCTGCGCCCGAGACAATCTAGTGAATGGTGTGTACTCAAGCCCGGCAAGCCGTACCGGCACGACGCAGGCGTTGGTCTTATCGGCGATTAAGCCCACGCCATCATAAACTTTCATTAGGCTTCCGGTGACGGTTAGCCGTCCCTCTGGAAAGATAATAAGTGGTTTGCCCTCGTTCACTGCGTTGATCAGCGTACGAATACCCAGAGGCTTAGCTGGATCCAGCGGCATGGCGCGGGTGAATCGAAGAAATGGCCTCACCCACCATCTCTTGGCGATCTCGCCATCAATGGCAAACACTGGATCGGTCTGTAACAGAGACATCGCAACGGCGGCATCAAGGAAGCTCACATGATTAAGCGCGACGATTGGATTGGGGCCAGCCTCGAGCAGATTGTGCACGCCGTGCACCTCCATGCGATAGAACGCGCGGAATATGATGGAGAGCAAATCCATCTTTGGATTTGCTGGCATTGTCCGTCCGATGATCGCCGCGACGATGAGCGTCATAATGCCGGTGCCGATAAACAGCATCGGTGCAGTAACCCCAACGCGCTGCAATACCGCCACCGCAAGCGACCCTCCCACCATGAAAGCGGCATTGAGCACATTGACCCCGGCGATTACGCGCGCTCTTTGATCGGCGCCGGCCCACGCCTGGACGGCCGCAAAGGTCGGCACGATGTAAAGGCCACCCGCTATTGCAAGCCCAGCAAGGCCGAGGATTGTGTGAAGACCGGCTCTGGATGAAAGCACCGTCCAAACGTCATGCGGTGCGAGAGCAGGAGAGCTCGCAATATTGGTCCAGCCGAGGTCGATGGCAAAAAAGCCAAGCAGCACCGCACCGATGAGCGTTGGTAAAATCACAATACGGCCGGCAGCCAGCCAAGCCGCAAGTCCTGACCCTACTGCCACCGCAATGGAAAATACGGCAAGGAAAGCCGTTACCACCTCCTCCCCGCCGCCGAGCTCTGATTTCACCAACGGCGGTAGCAGCGAGAGTGTTACCGTGCCCACAAGCCAAAGCCAGCTTGTCACCATGGCGCCCCACCAAAGGCGGTGATCGCCGCGCAGATGGGTTAGCAAGGTTATGGTGGAGGCAATGACATTTGCGGAAATTTTCAAGTCAGGTGCGCCTGAACCCACTCTCGGAATGAGCAGCGCGGATGACCAACATAGCAACGAGAAGACCAGCAGCAGCCCAGCAAATGTGACCGGGTTACCACCGCCCTTGCTGGCAAGCCCCCCTGCGATAGTACCAAGCAGAATCGCAACGAACGTGGCGCCCTCGACCAGAGCGTTCGCCGCGGGCAACTCTGAGCGCGGTAGAAGGTCAGGTAGTATCCCATATTTGATGGGCCCGAATAGGGAGCCAATGATGCCGAAACCAAATAGAGCTAAAAAGAGAATGGTCAGCGATTGCGTTGCGAACCCGATCGCCGCAACGGTAGCCACCCCGATTTCTAGGAGCTTTAATCTCTGCGCGACGATCGCTTTGTCATAACGATCGGCGGTCTCACCGCCGAGCGCCGACAAAAGGAAATAGGGAGCGATGAATACCGCTGCGGCGAGCGTTATTAACGACTCGCCAATTGATCCGCCGATTTGGAAAAGTATTAGAAAAACTAACGCCGTCTTTAGAAAGTTGTCGTTGAAAGCCGAAAAGAATTGGCACCAAAACAGGGGGGCAAATCGCCGGGATCGTAGCAAAGGCTTTTCTTCAGCCATTTCCAAACCCCCTCATAAACTTCTGTGTGCGGTTCATTCAACTTTCATCTCGGCAAGGGCAACGCTGCGGGCGAACCATACATCGATAACCGCGTGCAATAAAAGTCAGAGCGCCACAGGTTAAACGCTCACCATTATCGTGAAATTAACGATCAGCTGGTATTTATAACAATCCCGCAAGCATGGCTCGGTCAAAGTTCTTGCGCCACCAACTACATCTACCGCCTGCAGGCGAAATAAGTCTGCTAGAAAGAGAAGCCGCGCTATTAGGGCGCGGCTTTGTGCTTGAGGATCGAACGACTTTTGGGGGTACTTTCTTTGGTAGGGCCACTCTTTCGCGCTGGTTGTTGAGCTTTGGGATCCAGCGCGGGCTCGACTAGCTCAGGTGAGCTTGAATTCCGATGACCACCATAACAATCGCAGCGATCAAGCCAACGATGACAATCTTGACATGCGTGCCGATGTCGGCCCGGTCTAACAACGCATTCATGACACCCCTCTTTTTCGGCTATTGATCCACTCGACCCGTACAAGCGCACAAAACATAAGTCTATTGGCCTAAGGGGCAAACCAAGGCTCCCTAAAGGTCAATTGCTGACTCGCCCTAATTGCTAGACGCTATTAGCAAGAGGAGGTGGGCATGATCAGCGAACTAGCAAGCGATCGCTTATTTGGTTTGGCTCTCACCGCTGTTTTCGTCAGCGTTCTGATCTTGAACGCATTGTCCTATTGAACTGCACTTGGCCGTCGGCCGGACGCAGAAAAAGAGACTATTATGTTGGTCAAGACACTCACGTTGAAGTCGCTGCCCTATATTGTGGGCATTGCCGGTTCCATTGTGGCTGCGCACAACATCGCTCCATCGGTGGGAACAACGTCAGGTCTTCAGTCGGAGATAAACACGGAAAGCACGATAATTTATCGTCAGGCCGTCGATCGCGCGCTTAAAGGCGACAGGTTGCCAATCAGGCAAGCTGAGCCAAACGCTACCAACGATGAATCCGTACACAGCACTCCAAATCAAAAAAACGAAACTGATCGTAAGCCGCCAATCGATATTCCCCGGCGATCAATCGTAAGCGCGATCACATAGACAGCGGGCGATTGTACTCGGGCTTGTCGTTCTTTCGCAGTCGTGTGTGCGCGTTGAACGTCAGGCACTCCCACCGCGCCAAACAGTCTTGTTCGTCTGAAAACAGCACTTCACCTTTCCCTGTATCCGCGGCAATTTGTCCCAAGGGGCAATATCGCTCGGTAACTTGCCTGTTTAAGTTTTCGCGAATTAAATAAATCGAAATTAAAACAAGGACGCGGGGCGTTACATGTCAAACTCCGTAGACCCTCTTCGAATTTCAACAGCATGTCCTGAATGCAAGATCCCTTTGCTGGCGCCGGTATGGTCAGAGTGCGTGAATAGTCATAAGGCCGTTCACATTTGGCACTGCCCGATGTGCGGGAATGAGTTCGAGACAACCGATAACAATGTCGGGAAAATATTGTCACACGATGAATTGGTCGATGAGTTCTTTCCAAGTTTGTTAGTAGCGTAAGCGTTGTGTGTCTGCGTAGAGGTGGCCGTCGAAGCGGGCGAACTCATCGATCGCAGTCTGCGCCGCGCGCCGGGCCGACCTCGCTTGGAGGCTTAGCGGCGGTGGCGTGTCGCAGGTGGCTTGCACCCTTTTCCAAAACGTCTCCGTGTTGCTGTTGGCTTGGGCAAACGTTGGATGCGCGACCAAGCCGATCGCCTCAACGATGGTCCAAGCCCCGGGGATTGCTGACTTTAGCCGGCCTATGAATGACAATACCAATAGTAGCGCCGCCATAACCGACCCGTTCTCACATAAGTGCTATACCTGGTTCGCAACAGGTTTTGCCTTTTAGCGCTGTCATATTCTTGCTTGGAAACGGCAACACACCTTTTATCCGGGGCCTGCTGTGCATTCACAGCTAAAAAAGAAAATGTAATTAGCATTAGCCCACACACGAAGGCCCACACGAAGGGCCAAGCAGTTGCGGCGCCACGGAGAGGCGTCATGAACCCGCGCCATTTCATTCGATCACCTCATCCGTGCGAGCAGCTTTGCTTTAAAACGACGCAAATGCGTTGTCAGTTTAGTGCTCGACATTGGCATTGTACCATCTGCTGGACAATATGAGCAGATTGGGTTTTGGTTCATGACGAAAGAAAGCCCTGACACGTCCCGGGGTTTTGAACCCGCAGCCTCAGTTGAAATCGTCTAAACACACCCGCGACCGAGTATCGTCAGCCTCGGTTTACTGACCAATGCAACTTCAGTCGTGATTTCAAGTTTTCGTCAAACCGAAATAATAAAAAATAAGCCGCAGGCACAAGAAGCAGTGTCAATAAAGGCTCTTCGGGCGGGCAACTCGAGCCATCCGGCCGCGAAGTGAATTATTCAGCCCTTCCGTAATCTCTCTCACAAATCAAGAACCATTGTCTGAATATCATTTGCCTTGAAAATTGAGCCCACTGCTGCCGGCGCGTCGTCCAGCGTCCCTGGTCCACACCACTGCGTTCTGACGAGGTCGCCATCAACCGGGCCGGGCGTCCAGTTTCCGGCCAATGGCGTCAACTTGACGTTTGGCAGTAGGCCAAGCTGCAAGGATTCATCGAAATAACGCATTGCGCGCTCGCTGAGATCAATAACCCGGCCCGGCGCAAGAGGCCCAACATCATTGATCTTTACGATTACCCTCTTGTTGCCGCTTTCCACCAGTGCATAGGTAGGCCGATAGTTTGTGCGGTAGCCGACCTTGCCGAACTGCTGACGTAACTTAATTTGGATTGCCGCAGTCCACTCATCGGGGTCATACAGCTCGCCGGACGCAGTTAAAGTGTCACCCGATTCAAGATAGGGATTGTACCATGAAGCGATCCCCACAACGCCCACCGAAGCATTGAACTCCGTAGGTAACGTTGCAGAACTGAAGCTACTGGGAGAGGCTCTCCCAGATTGATTGCGAAAATCTTTCTCTTCCACACTGACAGATGTGCGGGGGTCGTGCGTCGCTAACGAGTTGGCGTAGACACGATTACCAGCAACACAAAGAATACAGAATGCAAGCAGACTTGCACCAACGAACGCAATGCCGGGATTGCCATTGCGTGAGAGAAAAACGCGGCAAAATATTTGAGGAGGCTGTAAACCAGATATTGTCACTGGCGTCTAACCTCATTAGTGAAAGAAATTGTTTTCTGAAAAGCATTGAAAACCACTGCCTTTAAAGGCCGAGTGAAAGGCTATTCAGAAAAGATCTGATAATTTTATGCAAATGTGTGTGGTTGCCACCGACGTCCAGATAACTAAGGCCTTTCAGTTGGTGGCCCCTTTTATTTTTTCGGCTTCACTTTCTCAAAATCCTTCTACTTGTCGTAGCGACAGTTGCTTTTCCGTAATGAAAAAGCCGACAGGTGGGGATGTGGGTTCCTGACGGCTTCGCACCGGAGGTTTAAAAAATTGGAAGATTGCCTAGTGCGAACGCTAAAGAAGCCGCCAACACAGCAAATAAATGTTGAGCGTCTAGTCCAACTATTTAATATATTTCGTTCTTTAGCGAAGTATAAGGAGTCGCATCGCGAGGAGTGAAGGCTTGAACAACCGACAGCCGAACCGGCGTGAATTCAATGAACTTTGCATCGTGCTTGGCTCATCGCTCGCCGCAGCCAGTACAATGTTTGCATTGTCCTCACGCGCATCGGCTCTTGATGCGATTAAAGACGCAGCTCCGGCCGGTCCAGGGCGCAGAGTAAAATTCCCCGACGGCACAACCGTCCCAGCGCTCGGGCAGGGCTCATGGCACCTCGCACAAGGAAGACACCCCGATGCTGTTGAGGAAGAAGCACTGCGCACCGGCATCTCACTTGGGATGACATTGATCGATACGGCGGAGATATACGGCGACGGCCGCGCTGAGAAATTGATCAGCCACGTGATTGCCGGTCAGCGCGATCGCGTATTCATAGTCTCCAAGGTATGGCCTACGCATACAGGCGGAAATGGTATCGCGCGCGCTTGTGGGGCGAGCCTTGCCCGTCTCGGGACTGACCATCTCGATCTCTATCTCCTGCACTTTCCAAATGGGGTCACCGACCTTGCCGGCGTTGTGACGGCCTTTGAAGATCTGCGTTCGGCGGGGAAGATTCGCGCCTGGGGCGTGTCCAATTTTAAGGTCCGCGACATGGAACGCTTGTTCCATCTTCCACAAGGTAACCGCTGCGCGACTAATCAGGTCCGCTACAACCTCGGCGACCGCGGCATTGAACATGACCTGCTGCCGTGGTGCGCGCGGCATGGCTTGCCGGTGATGGCCTACTCACCGCTCGGCGGCCCTGGCGCCGGCTTGCTGCGTGATCCTACGCTTGCCCGTATTGCTGCAGCCCGCGGTTGCTCGGCAGCTGCTGTTGCCCTGGCCTGGACCATGCGCAGTGGTAATGTCATTGCGATCCCTGAATCCGGTTCGCCGGCTCATGTAAAGGACAATGCCGTCGCGCTCTCGCTCACACTGACGCCGCAGGAACTTCAAGCACTGGATGCAGCCCATCCGATGCCCAGCTAGAACCTTGTCCGCGTTGAGTCATGCGTGGACATTGAGGTTCGTCCTTGCGATATCCGCTTTACCCTCAGAAGCAAACATCCGGCGGTGCGAGTGAGGTGTCCGGTAAGGGACAGAAGAGGATACACGCGCTCGGCGTAATTCGATCACAGAGTCAGCCTGGTACCCCTATCTTTCTCACCACGCGATAGCCTTGCCCTCGAGGGCGGCAAGCAATTTGGCGTCGTGTCCGTAGATATCCTGGCGGAAATTCGTGACGCCGTCTTCGGCCCAGGCTGTCAGGTATGTGATGTGAATGGGTAAGGGTTCACGCAAGTTGACTATAGTGGTCTTGGCAGATGCAACAACGTCATTGATCCGATCGTTTGTCCATCCCTGGACACCGCCCACCCGAAGAACCTGTTCGGCAAGTTCGAGAGGTTTAGATAAGCGAATGCAGCCGTGACTGAAGGCGCGCACGTTGCGCCCAAATAGACTGTGCGCCGGGCTATCGTGCAGATAGACATTGTGTGGATTTGGAAACATGAATTTCACACGGCCAAGCGCATTGTTGGCGCCTGGCCGTTGCCGCAGTTCGTATGGAAAGTGCCCGCCCCCAACGCTGGACCAGTCAACTGACGCAGGGTCTATCACCTGATCGCCCCGAACAACTTCAAAACCTTGCGCGGCCAAGCTTGCCGGATTCCTTCGAAGTGCCGGCAATTCCTCATTGACCGCGATGCTCGGCGGCACGTTCCAATATGGGTTGAACTCAATGAACCGAATACGATCACTGAAAACGGGCGTTCGGTGGTAGGGCTTGCCGACAACAACGGCCATGCGTTCTTCGACTTCACCCGCATTTATGCGACGCAGTTCAAAGTCGGCAATGTTTACGATCAAATATTGTTGCCCTAAGTCCTCAGGCATCCATCGCAAGCGCTCCATTGCCAGGATGATGCTGTTGATGCGTTCCTGTACCGGTATATTCATGGCTACGACAGTCGTAGACCCGATGACTCCATCGACATCGAGGCCTTGACGGGCCTGGAAGTGCTTTACTGCCTCGACCAACGCATTGTCGTACACTTGCCCCTCAGTTGCGGCGACTTCGGTTCTGGCACGGTCGGTCAGCGAAAGTCTGGCGCGAATGGCGGGCACGCGCGGGTCGGTCATGCCAGGCCGAAGGGTGTCTCCTAGCGGGACCGCGCTCCAGCCGCCTTTAGCCGCAAGCGCCCGGTACCTCGCAAGAACCGCGCGAAGTGTAGCGTAGCTGGGGCTTGCCGGCTGCCACTCATCGAAAAAACGATCAATGTCAGCGACACTCGCAAGGTTCTTGAGTGCCGACAGCTGGTCGATGGTGCGACCCTCAATAAAGAAATCCGGATCGATTTTGCTCGGCAAGAAGCGGCCGACTTTGAGGTCCGACGCATATTCAAGAAATGCTGCCGAAAAATACAGTTCGACGATCGCGAGGCCCCGCTTGTCGGTCGATGGCCCGGCCGCACTGAGGGTCGCAAGTTGCTTGCTTGGATAGTCATTTGGGTCGAGGCCATCGGCCTCAGCATTCTTCAGGCGCAAAATGAATGCGTTTGTACGGTTGCTCCCGAGCCAAAGCAGTTCGCCCCCAAAAGTCTGGTAGTAGGCCTGCAATGCGTCGTGGCGCTGCCTTATTGGAAGCGGCAGGCTTGGATCATTCGCCAGTAGATCGAGGAGATTAATCCGAATAACAGCGAGTTCACGAGGTGAATTGACAATCTGTGCCGGGGCATCTGAAACCTGCAAGGCCAGCAAGACACAAAGCGGAACGAATATTGCAAACATGCGCCTCGTCGCGCTTCGTAGCGCCGCAATCCCCAACCGCAGCAGTTTAGCACTCAAATTTTTTCGAACATGATCACTGCATTGGCGGCGCATACAGCAACCCTCCCTGTGTCCACAGTGCATTCATCCCACGACTTAATTCCAACGGCGTGTTCTGACCCAGGTTGCGTTCGAATATCTCGGCGTAGTTGCCGACGCCCCCAATAACCTTGACGAGCCAGTCATTTGCCAATCCGAGTGACTTTGTTGCCGGCGCGCCAAGCGCAATCGCTTGCTGGCGCTGACTTGCTGCGCTCGATTCCGAGTTCAACCCGAGTTCCTCCGCATTGATGAGAGCGAAAAGCGTCCAGCGTACCAGACTGGTCCATTTCGGATCATCTTCGCGCGTTGCGGGCCCTAGGGGTTCCTTAGAAATCACGTCACGCAAAATGATGTGACTTTGGGGCGTCGGCAGCAGCGATCGCTCTGCTGCCAAAGCAGAACGGTCGCCGGTAAATACGTCGCACTTCTCGGCAGCATAAGCGGCTCGCGCGTCTGACCTTTCTGTAAACCGCAAAAAAGAGACTTTAAGTTTTTTGTTCTGAAAAAAGTCTGCCGCGTTCTTTTCCGACGTGGTGCCGCTCACCACACAGATTTTAGCGCCATCGAGCTGAAGAGGGCTAGTGGCCCCAAACAAGGTTGGAATGAGAAAACCTTGCCCATCAAAATAGCTAATCCCGGCGAATTTTACTCCGAGTTCCAGATCGCGCGACATAGTCCAGGTACTATTTCGAGACAGAAGGTCGATGCGGCGATCCCTCAATGCATCGAAACGAATGTCCGCCGACAGCGGCACGTATTCGACTTTTGCAGTGTCCCCGAGCACGGCAGCGGCGACAGCCTTGCAAAAATCAACGTCGAAGCCCCGCCAAACTCCCGATCCGTCCTTTTCCGAGAAACCTGGGAGTCCTTCGCTGACACCGCAGATCAACTTATCCCTCGCCCGAACATCATCCAGTGTTCCTGCAGCTGCGCTGCGCGTTGCAACGAAGCTTGCGATCAAAAACGCTGCAACCGCGCAGGCGACGAAAAAGCGATTCGAGATTTGCGTAAGGCGATTGCGATTGAACGTCAACCGGCAGATGTGTGAAAGCTGTAAATTGCGCATCTTACAATCCACGTGGTGACCGAAGGTACTACTGATCCTTGGCGTGCTCGGAGAAATATACTGACATAGGAAAACGCGCATCAAGGCCTATGCTACTTAATGATATGAGCCGCCGCATGACAAATTTGTGGCGCCGGTATTGCGGGTAGACCGCGTTGGACAGCGCAATAGAAAAATCACGCACGAACTGCAAAGTACCCAATTCGTGTGATTACTTTTTAGGACGGACAATAACGCGGTCTGCTACGCGATTATTGCCGCTGATATGATAATGGACCGATACTCTGTCTCCGACCTTAATATCGGTAAACCCACCTCTGCGAACCTTTCCCTCAACTCGGAATACGGTTTTGTCATTCGTGCTGTAAGTCCAGGTCGGTTCGCGTGAACTCGCATGACAGCTGAAGGTTTTGCTGAGATCGTCAACGGCTGTGACAATCCGATACGGAGTAACAGCCGCTAGTGCATACGAAAGTGTCGCAAGCATTGCAAGCGTCACGGCTATCAATACTTTGCGCATCGCAAACTCCTATCACGGTCCGTCCGAGCGGATCTAGAGTACTATAACCGCGGGTCCGTCAAAATACGTGGTTGTGGGGTCAGAGGCTTTTCATACCGATCTCAACCGCCCAGCGACTTGGTCTGCATCGGCATTTATGCCGGTTCTTGTGAAAGTCTGGCAGTCAAACCCACGCGCATAAATTTGGACGCATATCTGGTGCACGCTTGCCGCGGCTTCTAATATGTCATCATTTGGTGGAACTTAGCGGGGCACCAACATGGGCAAGCTCGATCGGAAGACGCCGAACCTGCGGTTCGGCCCTTCGCGGCATTTGCTGCTCGGCGCAGGCGCTCTTTTAATCGTCGGAATATTCTTCAGCGCGACGCTCTGGGCGCTCAATCGCTTTTTTCCAACCGACAGCGGGCCTCCCGCGACACTTGCTATTGCTAATCCGCCACCTCCCTTGCAGCCGATCACACGCGCATCACATGTGATCGCCCCGGTCTCAATCGCGCTCACAGCCATCGGTCAAACGCTGGAAGCGGCCGCCCCCCGCGACTTCGCTGGGAAAAACGATAACCCGGTCACAAAGCTTCTTGGTCAGGCGCAGATCGGTCTCACCGTCTCCCGCGGTACAATGTCTGCTTCCGGCCAGCAGCCGGACACACTCATAATCACGACGCCGTTGAACGGCAGCATTCAAGTCACCGGCCAAATCGGCAACCTAGCCGACAAGACCATCGGCACTATCGGCGGAACGCTCGGCGGACTGGTCGGCAGCACACTCAACAAGCAGGTAGGGAATTTCGGTCTCAAGGCACTTGATCAGAAAACAGATTTCCACGGGAATGTCGTAGTGACATCGCACCCGAAGCTTACGCCGTTGTGGCGGATCGAGCCCAACCTCGCGGGCCGGCTCGATTTCGGTGGCGGCGGCACCGCCAATATCGCCGGGATTAAGTTAAATCTCGCTAGCGAAATTAAGTCCATGCTCGATCCGGTTATCAATAGTCAGATTTCAGCACTGGAATCGCACCTGCGCAGTGATCCGAGGATAGAGCGCACAGCGCGTGAGCAATGGTCGAGATTGTGTCGTGCAATTCCTCTCGGTGGCGGCGAGACCGGGCTCCCGCCACTTTGGCTGGAGATGCGGCCGATCCGCGCCGCTGCCGCGCAGCCACAGGTCGATTCCGGAAATGTCATTCTTACCATCGGCGTCCAGGCCGAAACGCGCATCATACCGAACGAGACCAAGCCGACTTGTGCCTTTCCGGCGCAGCTCGAGCTAGTGCCGCCGATGCAGAACGGCGTGCTTGTCGTTGGCATGCCGATCGACATGCCTTTTACTGAGCTTAACAAGATGCTCGAGGCACAACTCAAAGGCCACCACTTTCCGGAGGACGGCAGTGGGCCAACCGATGTAGAGGTGCTGCGCGCAACTCTTGGCGCGGGCGGCGACAGACTGCTGATCTCGCTGCGTGTGAAGGCGCGTGAGAAGGAGAGCTGGTTCGGCTTCGGAGCGGAGGCAACCGTGCATATTTGGGGCAAACCGGCCCTCGACCCTCAGAACCAGATTCTACGGCTCACTGACATCTCGCTTGCCGTAGAATCGGAAGCGGCCTTTGGCCTGCTCGGCGCCGCAGCACGCGCGGCCATGCCCTATTTGCAAAAAGCGCTCGCCGAAAATGCCGTGCTCGATCTCAAGCCATTCGCCAATGACGCCAAAGCAAAGATTGCAGCGATGCTTACCGAATTTCGGCAGACCAGCGATAATGTGCGGGTCGATGCCACTGTGCAATCCTTGCGTCTCACTGGCATCGAATTTGACGCCAGCACATTACGGGTAATTTCCGAAGGCAGCGGTGCGGTAAACGTTGCAGTAACTCAAATACCGCGGACGTGAATATCGCCTATGCTGATGCAGCACGTCCGCGTTGCTGCTAAACAACACTAGCCGTTCGGGTTGGTTACGCCTTGCAGAAATCAGATTTGGCACCAAAATTAGCGGTTCTTTGCGAGACAATATGCTACGACAATTTATCGTGGGTGGCGGTGTCAGTTTGATTAATATCGCGATTCACGCCTTAGTAATGACGACTGTGGTAAGAGTCGCCCAAGCCGCGAATGCAAAAGTTAAATCGCAGACTTCGCTGCTTTTGATGGCTGTGATGATTCCGACCGTGTCGGTTTTGATGGTTACACATGCGCTTGAAGTGATCGTTTGGTCCCTGGCGTATTCGATAGTCGATGCTGCAGCGCCGGGCGCCAATCTCGCGTATTTTGCATTCGTCAACTACACGACTCTCGGCTACGGCGACATATTACCAGTGGAGCGTTGGCGGTTACTTGGTCCGATAACTGCAATGAATGGCGTGTTGTTATTTGGGTGGTCGACCGCGGTTATTTTTGAAGTGCTCCGGAAAACGTTACCGCCTGGTTCTTCCTAACGCCGCCCTTTGACGAAATTTCGGAAAACAACTCCTCAACACGTAACTTGAAGTAAATCACATGGGTGGGATGGGCAGCGTCAAGATTATCACAATCTATGTGGCAATGCTGGTCGTAGCCATGGCGTTGGTATTCGGGGCCATTGCGCTGTTTGATTACGGCCTTGATAACATTGCATTTCGCGAATGGCTCCTATTGATCGTTCTTTTGATTGCGGTTATTTGGATTTTGCATTTACGGTACGGCGCGCGTCGCAAGTAAAATGCCGTAGCAAATCGAAAACAACTCGACGCTCATTTATAAACCCACACTGCCAAAGATTATTTATATAACGTAAGAAGGGCCGCCATAAGCGGCCCTTCTTGTAATCGTCTTGTCGTTTCTAACTTGTTAGCTTCACAGGAAAGTTGGCCACATTACTGCATAGATAATGTCATTCCGCTCAGACTGAGAGAGGCCTCCAATCCAATCTGTCGCCCGCGCAAATGCAGAATTACGCCGTTGGAGTTTTGCAACGTTGTCACTTTTCCGCCGCCCGCGACCGCAACGCTGGCAGAGACGGCCGTATAAGTGCCTACAATATCCCCTGCACTGCGCAGATTGGTTGCTGTGCCAACCAAATCGGCCCCTGCCGCCCCAATGGTGCCGACGCTAACGCCACCGACGCCCAGTCGGTAGTTTCTACCCTGGAAGCTCAACACACCGGAGCCGCCGCCGACACCTACGATGAACCCAACCTTAGTGATCCTGAGGCGCACCGAACCGGTGTCTGCATAAGACTGCGACGAAACGCCCACCAGCATGACCGTCGCTGCTACCGCGGCTGCACAAAGTTTCCATGCACGAGCAAAAATAAGCATAAAGCCCTCCAACCATGTTTTCACAACGCGAACGGTTTGTAGCACCGACTTTGGCAATACCCAAGTGGATACTGTTACCATCGCGAAAGATTTTTTCGAAGACAGGCGTTCGCCGATTGGTCATTTCTTGTTATTTGCAGGTCCCTGCGCCTTTTCAATGACCTGCATAACGGGCAAATCCGAATTTTCTTTCCTGAGGCATTCTGACCTGAGCTTTTCGTAATTTCTCTTCAGTTCTTGCGGCTCAAGAATGGTGCTTCCTTGCTTTCCATGATAATAGCCACTGAGCCAGATCAAAATGTCTCTAGGATCCGCCACGCTAAAAGACAGATACTGATCGCAAGTAATCTTGGCTGCTTCGATTGTAACCTGCGCATGTGTAGACGGCGACAGCAGTAAAGCGAAAACTGCGGCTAGGTGGAGTCTTTTCATAGCCATAACCTCCTAGAGATCTCGGTAGTATTTAGGTGCCACATTGAACGCGTCCTTTTAATGATGATCGTCTGAACTTTGCAAGGGTTTGCGAATCTGATTTAGCAAGTTGCCAACGGCACAATTGCGCAAGAAAAGTTGTAATCACTTGGCCGTTATGAGCCTGCTGACCTCGGCCTTACATCGCCGAGTTATTAAATCGGTAAAATTGAGACTATTCAGTGTCAGGAATTCCTGAAACGTGATTAGCAGCGAGTGGACCAACAATTATTTAACAAGCACGCTCTAAATTGCGCGCGGCATCGAAAAGCCCATTCCGTTCAGATCGCAGCGCTAGAGTAGCGCACTGCGATCAGTCAGATTAATTTCCATGATGGATCATTACAACAGATCGAGCTTCCGGCCCCGCCTTTTACTCCAACGAGCGTGCAGCAAGCGCCCAACTATCTGGCCGTTGATTCACCCGCGCTGCACGGGCTGACAAGTCTCGTTTGCAAATGACATTTCCGCTGCTATCGTAATCTCGGTTCGAAAACCCACTCTTGTGATCATCGGCGATTCGCAGACTGTGCGCCGGCTTTTGTTGTTTCGTCACGCTAAGGCTATAACATTTCAAGCGGGCATGGATGACCTTACCCGCACGCTGATTCCGCGCGGACGAAAAGATTCAGCGAGCATTGGCTCCTATATGGCCACTGAGGCACTGGTCCCCGACCGCGTACTCGTATCACCGTCTACTCGTACCTTGGAGACCTGGAAATTTACTGCTCCTGCGTTTCCCTCAGTCCAGGAAGAGATGACGATGGAAGGACTTTATGAAGCGACGTCAGATGCGATCATTGCCATTATCAGACAGACGCCCGCGGCGATTCAAAGTCTCCTCGTCATCGGCCACAATCCGGGCCTGCATCGAGTGGCGCTAGCTCTAATCGCGTCCGGTAACGCCAAGGCGCGCCAACAGCTACGGAAGAAATTGCCGACAGCCGGCTTAGTCATCATCGACTTTGCTTTCGATGACTGGGACAAGCTGGAGCGCAAATCGGGCCGACTAGACCGCTTTCTGACCCCCAGTTCTCTTTGATTCAGCTTACGCATCTTCCAACTCAGCCAATTTTAGCCTAATAGCTGAACATTACACGCTGGCACTTTCAACAATACGGGTGCGAAAGTGAAGATGCGGTTTGTGATCACAGCGGTCGCGCTGTTCCTGCTATCTAGTTTCACTCAAGCTGAACTAGAGACGGCTAAAAACACAAAGGAATTCTTCAAGGATGGCTATTGGAAATGTTTGGCCACCGAAGTTGTACGACTAGTGCCTACAAACATGTCCCTCCAAGAATTTACTACGTTCACAAAGGGAGCCTGCCGAAAAGAGCAGAACGATTTCTTTGTTTCACTTTTGAAGTATGTACAAATGTTGCATCCTGATCTTGATTGGAATGCGGCTGCTTCGGCAGCAAATGTAGCAGTTGCGGCGGCACAAACTGATGCGGTTACGGTTTTTAAGGATTTAAGATCCGGCAAAACAAAGTAGATGGTGTTTTTCAAAATAAAACAGCAGCGCTGCGCTACCTTTGCGGCGATTTTTAGCGACACGACCGCCACTCAAGTTTCATAGTCGTGAAAACGTCGTAATTCGTCACTTGGGAAGTATGCGGTGTCTTACGCGAGAGCGAACCAGTTACCCCTTGCTCAATTTGATGTCTGCGCATCAGTTGAGAAAGGTAATGGATAGGACCCGAGATAATGTTTTGCAAAATAGACGTGTAAATTAAGAACGGCTTTCCCACCGCGATGGATCACTATGTCATCCTCTCGCTCAATACTCTGAAAATATCGCCCGTAAGCCGTCTCCACCCTAGGAACTTGAAAGTCCGTACCAATAATTAGCGCGTCCCAACCCGAGAAGCCGGGCAAGTTCCAACCAAAGGCAATATCGCGTGGATCTTGGCACATACATACGACTGGCAAAAATCTTCCTACCTCGAGATCGACCTTTCCAACCTCAAAGCGGTTCTCAGTAACAACGAACAATCTCGGCTTATGCAAATACTGACGCTCAGCGAGTGCGGCACGAAGCTCCTTCCACTCCAACGTATCAAGCGTGAAATCATGTTCAGGTCGAACGGAATTGCTCAGTAGAGAATGGGCCCAGCCGGTCGCAGCTTCACTGGCGACGAGGGCTATTATGATAAATGGAGCTAATATCGACCACCTTAGCCATTTGAGCGTGAAAGCATCGCGATTTTGCAATTTGTCAATGGTCAACCTCGCTAGCAATGGAAACAAGAAAATGTAGCCTGGCGCTTGCCAGTGGTAGTGGCCATGCGTTTGCATCCAGAGCGACATAATCGTAAAAAATAAAATTGGTACCCAAGCGACACATAACAAAAACCAGCTAGCCAAATTTGTCCTTCCGTCTTGGAGTGGTCGCCAGCAGGCTTTTAATATGGGAATCCAAATCCACGGACCAACAAATACCGCCTGACCAAGAATATTTGTAATCAGGACTCTTATATTGAATCCAGTAAAGTCAATTGCTCGTTCGCTCTGAAAATCAAAGGAAACCCAATGATGCTGAATATTCCAAATTAAGGCGGGGCTAAATACTGCTACCGCTATGACGCAAGCCATATATGGACCTGGCTTACCAAACCAAATGCGGTGCTCGCGACTAGTCAGCGCGAAGAGAGTCACTCCGACCGGCAGTAGAACTGCGTAATATTTGGAGAGCAGCGCAAGCCCGAGCCAAAACCCTGCTTGAGCCCACAACCATGTCTCGCTTTTCGGTTTGTGGTCAGATGCCAAACGTATGATACACAGAGCCGAGGCAAGAATAAAAAAAATCAATGGGCCGTCGGGCTCGACCCACGCGCCCATGCTAAGGGTGAACAGGGGCGAGAGGTTAAGAAGCAATGCCGAGAATGCGCCTACCCATTCGTCAAAGAGCAACGTACCGACTCTGTACATGAGCCATGTGGTTGCCGCAAAAAGGGCGATGAACGGAATCCGTACAACAATAAGCGCGTCCAATCCCGTTAGCTTCATCGTGACTCCAGCGAGCCAAAATGCGAGCGGAGGGTGATCGAAATAACTCAACGCAAAATGTCTGGCGTTGGCTATGTAGTATGCTTCGCCAAACGTGAGGTCGATTGCGAAGGCGGCGCAAAGAAGCCGAACGCATGTTCCTATCCCAATCGTCCAAAAAACAATTCCGATTGGAGCGTTCAATCCGAGTCGCTCCATTTGCTTTGGAATATTTTGCAGAATGTGCCGAGGCGGCTCTGACGGCGCAGCCCCAGGCCCGTTCGCGTAATTCGCGGTTTCGGCGGAATACACTTTGAGCATGTTCTAAGGGGCCTGGTGCGCCGCTTTCTGGATTACGTTACTCGGTACTGTCAACGTCAGATGCACCTTTCAAATCGTTAAAAGCCGTCCAAGTGGTATGCTGGTAACGTCCGAACGGGCTATATAAAGCGTTAGCCCTCAGCCAACAATAGGCTGCGGTTCGCATGTTGCAGCTTCAACGATTTTCTATTTGAACGAGCCAGGTTTCACTTACGTTGCGTGCGCGGGTTAAAGGATTGAGAAAGCCAACCGTCAGCCGGCTTATCGGATAATTTGCGGTGCGATGAATTAGCCGTACCTTACCTATCAATGGATTGAGGACATGAGCCGGGCCATAAATCAGTGTGCCCGTCGGCAACTGGCCTTTTTGCAACATTGATTCATCAATCATACTCACCGGAGCCTTCAGATAGAAATCCAGTGACCACGAATAAAAGTCACGGAGCTGTAATACCGGTTGACTGAGATATTGCGTATTCAGAAATGCTGCCATCTCCGTCCCGGCTTGGTATTTCATCAGCTCAGGGGTCAGATACCCGTTCAGAAACAGATTTGCGGCAGCACTACCGGTCGCCAACACGGCGATCATGCGAAGTTGCCATCGATGCCAAGATCTTTTCGCGAGGTGAAGCAACAAAAGTGCCGCCAACACCAAAAGAACTATTGGACCGAACCAACTCTCAGGCGGGAATGCTAATTGCAAGCTGAGGCATACTATCAGTGCGACTGTCACGAAAAGCCACTGCCAGACGGTTGCGAGTCGTTCAGCCACGCTAGTATTTAGATTGAGAATGAAAGCTGCGGTCATGATCGCAAAAAATGGAAACGCAATGTTTAGATAATGGGGCAATTGAAACTGCGACGCACTGAACAACAAAAACGTTAGTAGTCCCCCGCTGAGATTGAAATACTCAACAGCACGTTGCTGCTGATTTAAAGTTTTTCGAATCGCATCGTAAGCCGCGACATAAAACGCCGGAGACCAGGGCAAAAATGCCCATAAGATAACTTGCAGATATTGAAACGGGTTACCTCGGCCGCGGATGGGGCCGGTGTTGAAAAATCGGCCAAACTGACTATCCCACAAGAAGAAGCGCACGCCCGAGACGCCGGTGGTTTCAAAGACAACCTTTTCTGGGTGAGAATCGAATTGCCGCCATAAGCAATAAATTTCTGGGCTAATGAATACAAACACAAGTAATGTTGCTACTAACCATCGGACATGAACTATCTGCGTCCACTGACGGTTCAGGAGAAACCCGCCGGCCAACGAACCCCCGATGGGTAGGAGGGCGAAAATCCCCTTTGTCATCACCGCGGCGGCGGCGAGCAGGCTTCCAGCCACAAGGTTCGCCTGACTATTGAGACGGCTTGCTTGATATAAATGATAAACGCTTCCGATAACGAACGCGATCAAATACGCTTCGGCTCGAACATCGCTGCTAGAAATAATAATATGCTGGGCCGACAACAGAATGATCGCAGCCACGAGCGCCACGTGCTTATCATAAAAAAGCCTAGCGAATAAATAAGTGTAGTATGCGCTTAAAAGAACAAGAAGTAAGGCAGGCAACTTGTAGGCCCAAGTTGAAAATCCAAATACACTGAATGAAATCGCCGATAACCAAAATGGAAGATGTGGCTTGTCAAGCCAATCCTCGCCCATTGCAAATAAGTCAACGAAATCATGACGCTCAACCATCGTTTTGGCGATTGAAGCGTACGAAGCGCTGTCCGGCTCTAGTATTGTCACGAACAGCCCGCTGGCGTTTGCCAGTACAGTTAACCCTAGAACGGCATACAGCATCGTTTTGTCGCTACGGATGCCGTTACCAAACTGAATCATCGGCCTCGTTTTGCAACTCAAGGATAGACTCACCGCGCGAGAGTAATTGGTTGTTATTTCTTGAGCTCAATGCGATTGAGCAATCAAGAAACTAGCTGGTCCTGCGCTTCGCTCGACCTTCGGTACGCGCGTTTAATACAGATCGCAAGTACGACAATCGCATAGATTGGGTCTATTGGAAAAATGAGATAATCCCACAAATTATTGCTGTCATAGGCACCGAACGCGTACAGAAGCGCCGCAAGCGCAATCCAGCAGAGAACATCGACGGATCGAGTGACCCATCCGATCACCACAAAGGCAAACATGAGCCCGGGAATACTAAAGCCGCGATAGCCGAGTTCATAAGGATCGAAATTACTCAATCCGAACGTCAGCGGATAAAATACAACGCCAACGGCCGTCAGACATAACAGCAATGCATGCGACGTCTGATATTTTTCCCCGATTATTTTCTTGTGAAGATAACCTCCGACTATGACGAGCGATGCTGCTGAAACTGGTCCGAAAGTTCCTAGGAAATATTCCCCGACGGTCGCGGGCCCGATAGACATAGGTCCGATCTTTGTGGCGACGGTTATAAAAATGGTTGCACCACCGCAGACCGCAACGAATCCGCGGATAAGCAATCGTTTTGAAGGGACTAAAGTCACCGCGACTGCGGCCAACAGCAGCGCCGGGCCGAGTAGTTCGATAGGATTTATGGGCACGCTGGCCCCCCCTGCTCAGCGATCCAGTCCCGCGAGATGCGAGCGTGCATAAGCTCGCTAGTGCCGTCGTCGCGCGCGTGTGTAAATAGCAGGTGGAAGAGGCCATCAGACCCTGCGATCAACCAAAGATAGCGAGCTTCTCCAACAAACTGTCGAGCGTAAATATTTCGCCAGGATTGGCCTTCGTCTGCGGAAATCGCGAAATTTAGCGACCAATTATTTGTGGCCGCATCGAAATAGCTTGAGACGATAAAAAGGTTGTTGCCAATTCGCGCAGCCACCACTGGTGAATCGAAATTGGGTGAGTTCGTCGGTCGCGGTTCAGTCCATGACCAGCCCACATCCTCAGTTTTTGAAAATAGTGTAAATCCTTTTTCTACACGCATGAACGCGACAGCGCGGTGCTCATTAAAAGTTGTGACGAACGGCTGAGTCCCGCCATGATTGATCCCAATGCGGCGCTTGCCAACGACTCGGTCGTGATCGTCGAGCAACAGAATTTCGGGAAATGGACGTGCAAACTCATGTGATGTTGGAATTAGAGTGTAGTTTCCGGAGGCTGGTAGCGCCGGCCCGCGAACATTGGTTCCGAAATTGGATATCGCCGCTGTAGTTAGATTTCGTGGAGCCGACCAGGTTTCGCCCTCGTCCAGCGAGTACGCAAGTTTTAAGCTCGCACCATCCCAACCACCAATACCGCCGAGGCCGGCAAAGACTATGACTAATTTTCCGGCTGCATCGCGAAAAATAATCGGATTGCCAAGTCGCTGAACGTAACGTCCACTGCCTTCGCTCGCTTGAGCGGGACTTATGATCGGACGAGCGACACTCCAACGCGCGCCGTCGAACGTTGCAGTCCAGATTTTGACATCCAACGCCCGTTCTCTTGCCCCCTCGTACCATACGGCGCGTAGCCGCCCGTCTCGTAGATTGACTGCGCTCGTAGCGTGGGCATATTTTTGCCCCTGATGAAAGGGCGCGATATCAAAAACAGAACTTCCAATGCAGCTCGGGCTTGAGGTCAACGCCGCAAACGCATTTGGCCATTTTGGTGCGCGCGCGGAAATTGCGGCCGTGACGAAGACGAGGACAGCGGCAAAAATTGCTAAGCGATGATGCAAGGTTTGCCTGCTCTCGCAGTATCATGAATTAATGTAACGGGAGGTATTACTGGTGCCGGAACCGACCGCGGACAACGAACTACTACGAGGGATCAAAATCTTCAAGTTAAAGAAATTTCATCGTAAGCGGGGAAATTATGGTCAGGTGTCTCGTAACTAGCGAACGAAACGCGCAACAATAACCGCTAATCCAATGTGAAGGGCAACTGCTGGCCACAACAAGGGACCCACAAAGCTACCCTCAGTGCCGAGATAACAGAGATAGATTGTTGCAAGTACATTGTATGCCAGCAAAGCCCAAATAGCGCCGGCCGCAGGCTTTATCATGGCATTTTCAGGCCAGCAGGCCAGGCCGAATGCAAGCATCGCGACGCCGGCGATCCGGCCGAGCGCTTCCCCCGGCGCTGTCAGCTGTGCGCCCAGGATTAGCCATGCAAACAATGAGGGGCTAACGATCAGAACGAGGCCAGTCAAAGCCGCTTCAGCCGGTGCAATAATAATCCACCTCATGATATTGCCTCGCTAGCCTGCAATGCCCCTACGGGAGCGAGTGATCAGAGGCAGCGGGACGTGGGGAGCCAAGTCGCTCTTTCGCATCGCTAGAGGCCCGGTGGCACCCGCTGGATATTTCCATTGTTTAATTTCTAGTTTGCACCAAGACCCTTCTAATCAGCGGTTACAGAGCCGTTACTGGCAGTCCGAATTTCTATTGTCGCAAACGCTTACGTAAATCGTTGATCAGGATGCGAATTTGTGGATTTGAAGGCTCAAGCATAGCTAATTCTTGCGCATATGTCAGAGCAGCACTGATTTCACCACCATCTCGCTCGTAAGCGATCAAAGCTACCAGAACGTCCCGATCAGTGGGGTGGTGCTCGTGCGTTCGTTTCAGAACTGATATCGCCTCGGCGGGCGAACCGGTGTCGTTGAGTGCGACCGCGTAGACATAAGCGTAACGCACATTGTCGGACGCAAGCTCGCTTGCCTCGCGAAGTAGCGACAGAGCCTCCGTGTAGTTGTGTTCGCGTACAAGTAGCAAGCCAAGCGAATGCTTGACGTCAGCATTGTTGGGCTCGATCGCGAGTGCCGTTCTCAATAACTCGTCACCCTCCTTCTCCATTCCGCGTTCTCGATCGAGGTCGGCAAGGTTCACCATGGCAGGAACGAATTCGGGGTCCAGCCTAATCGCAGTACGATATTCGGTTTCTGCATCGGAAAATTGTTTGCGCCGCATCCTGATGAGACCAAGATTGAGGTGGGTCTCCGGTCTATCAGCGTCGACCATCTCAGCCGCGATCAACTCCTGATAAGCGCTATTGAAGGCGTTACGCTGCTCAGGCGCCGTCGTCTGCCAATCGAAATCAGCCAAAGCTCGCGCCGTCTCGACTCGAACGGCGCGCACCGGATCGCGAAGCAACGGAAAGGCCGCTTCAACAATGTTGTGCACTGCGGATCCGGACAATGAACGTATCACAGCTAGACGGACTAGCGGATCCGGGTCCGCAATCGCCGCTTTGATAGCAGCTTCAGACGTAGCGGAGGCATAGCGCGGTAGCAGTTGCAAACCGCTCGCCCGAACTATTGCAGGCTGTGTTTTGTCCAAAATTAATTGGTCCAGTTGCCGCTCTGCATCGACAGCGCCGGTCCGCCCCGCATGAAGGGCAGTACCATAATGCGGTCTTGTTTGTCGGCCGTCGGGGTACCAGTTTGCAACCGCTTTTGCCGCCCACTCTACTGAGCGGTCAGTGTGACATTGAGTGCAGGCATTGGGAGTACCGATCGACCCCGACAGATCCGGGCGTGGGACGCGAATGCTGTGATCGCGTCGGTCATGCACCACCATGTAAGTCTTGGTTGGCATATGGCAGTTGACACATTGCGCACCAGCGCCTCCGGTCGAATGCTTGTGATGCGCAGTGGTGTCAAATTTTTCCGGCAAGTGACATTGGGCGCACAGGGCATTGCCTTCGGCGCGTAGCTTTGCGGTATGCGGTTCATGACAGTTCGAACAGACGACACCGGCTTTATGCATGGCGCTCTGCAGGAAAGAGCCGTACTCGAAAACCTCGCCATCTATCTGACCGTCGTCATGATAAAGCCCTGGCTCCAGAAGAGCCGGTAGAGCAAAATCCAGAAATGGGGTGTCCGCCGACAGTCCCTCGGCAAGAGGTTTCCGTCGTGAATGGCAACGGGCACAGGTATCGAGTTGTTTCGAAACGAGCGGTTCGGTGCGGCGCGCAGTCCCGGTCACGGGGTTCATTTCCCACCGGCCACGATCGGTCGCCGTCAGCCAGACTGCTAGTCCCGTGCGATCTTTATCGGAGAGCGCGGACTTGTTGGTTGGTGTAGCGCTCGAGCCAATCTTCGCCCACGCCACATGGCGCGAACCGGGGCCATGACAAGCCTCGCAGGTCACACCGAGACTAGCCCATGTGGTCGCGTATCTGTTGGACGATAAGTCGAAGTTTTTTTTGAGATCGGTGGTATGGCAATAAGCACATTGGTAATTCCATGTTTGGTCGCGTCCAGTCCAATGCAGCAGTGATCCTGGCTTAAGCTTTTCCTTCGGATAGAGATGAAACCAGCGTTGGCCACCCTCATTTTTTGGACGGGCATCCCATGCGAGGCCAAGCATCTGATAGCGGCCATCAGGAAATCGGATTAGGTATTGCTGCAACGGGTCGACGCCGAGCGTGTATGAAATTTCGTAGTCACGCGGCGCTCCACCAGGGCCATCAGTGCTCACCATGAACTTGTCGCCAGCACGTGAAAACGTACTTACGACACCAAAATTTTCGACTGAGATACCCGAAAAATCTCCAAGCACGGTCGCCGGTGTGGCCTTTTGCATCGCCAGGGCGTGATGCGAAGTCCTCCAATCTGCAGCCTGTGCCTTATGACATGTGGCGCAAGCCTCAGCACCTACATACTTTGCCACACCATTATTCTGGGCGCCGGCCGAGTGTAGCGCCAAACTGGCGCTGGACAGGACGACGACTGTCGTAGCTGCCACTATCAAGCCGGTCGACGCGTGTACTGTGATCCTCATCCGCTGTGGATATATCGTGCTCAACAAAATTATTATACCCATCCGTTTAGCTTGCTACGAACCAACTCGCCAGTCCGAATGTACAAAATCGTTATGTCAACCTTTCAGAGCACATCGAACCCGCCCGCTTCGAAATACGCGCTATTTAAGAGAGACCAATGATGCCAAAATAGGTAGTTTGGCATGTCGAACCAAAGGTGCTAACTTTTGGCAAAATTGTTTTTTTCAGCACTATGAGCAACGTCATGTCCAGCACAGCTGCAACGTCTTTGACGGCCTCAGAAATTGAGCCGCTCCGCGCAAAGTGGGGTTGGATCGTCGCACTCGGTATCGTTTACGTAATCGCCGGATTCGTCGCGCTCGGCAGTGTCCTTATGGCGACGGTAGCGACGGTTTTTATCGTCGGAGTTATGATGCTGATCTCAGGTGTCGCAGAAGTGATCAATGCGTTTCAGATAAGGACGTGGGGTAAGTTCTTACTTTGGGTACTGCTCGGTATTCTCTATATCATCGCCGGATTCGTGACCTTCGAAAATCCATTGCTCGCAGCTGCAGTTCTAACCCTTTTCCTTGGGGCCACACTAGTCGTCTCAGGTATCATGCGGATCATCTTGGCCTTCTACATGAAACACAAAACGCCTTGGCTCTGGGTAGTGCTGTCCGGCGCTATCACGCTACTTCTTGGCCTGATAATTCTCAGCCACTGGCCAGTTTCCAGCTTGTACATTCTGGGTCTCTTTCTCGGCATTGATCTTGTCTTTGCCGGAACGAGTTGGATCGGTATTGGACTTGGCCTAAGAAAGGCTACCTGACGCCCATCGGCCTGGTCGTTGCGGCCACGTGTTTTGCGGGACTCAGAACGACTCGAAGTTATAATCAATTGGTAACGTGCAATGTTGGCCGACAGACGCCTCTACGTCACTTTGTTCTTTATCTGCGGACTCTCATTCGCGGCAGCGCAGCAGTCCAGTGTACCAAACAATTTGTTCACAGCAGCTGGTTTCGCCGTGAAATACGCAACCACGCCGGAAAAACGAGCAATTTTGCAGTCCTTGCCGTCGGACAAGCTAGTAAAGCGGACGAAGGACGGCAGGGTCTATTACGTCTATGCCGATGCTGCGCGCTGCAATTGCGCTTATGTTGGCACGCCGGAAGCTTATGCGGCATATCAGAATGGTCCGAGCGGCCAAGGTTTCGGTGGCGGCGATCAGCAATCAACGATGACGCAAATAATTAATGCCGATGATGAGGATATTCCCAATACTGACAGTATTTTGGATCCGGATTTTTGATATCCGACTGCCGCTTTGATCATTGATTACCGCCATCGACCGATCTCTGCGCCAATTTTGGAAAGCATCCGATCGATGAAAGGCCGCTCAAAATCGCGAACTTTGCTAATCGTCTTGGCTACCGTTTGTCGTGAGTTACGGAATCCTCGCATACGTCGTCCTCCCGCTGAGCTGGACTCACTACGAGCATCAGAAAGCGCTGCCGGGCGTTACAATGGTAACGCACACGGCCCAGACGCAAACCAAAAGACCCACACACCATCGCGGGCCTAAACTACACGATCTTAGCTGTTGCCCCTGACTGCAGCAGCGACCGCATAAATGGAGGAATGTAATTTGTTTGCATCCGGGCATGCTATTTTACCGAAGCGACGCTACGGGTCTGTAGTTATCGCAACTATCCTTGCGCTTGCCGGCGTGCGCCTTATCTGCGCTGGCTTGACGCCGTTGAGCTTCGACGAATGCCTCTACTGGCTGTGGTCGAAGAATATTGCGGGGGGTTACTTCGATCATCCACCTGTAAATGCAATCCTGATTCGGCTTGGGACGACCGTGTTCGGCAACACCGAATTCGGCGTGCGCTGGATTGGCGTGTTGCTAGCTTTGCCGGCGAGTTGGGCAATCTGGCGATCGGGAGCAATTCTATTCAACAATGACCGGGTCGGCGCGACCGCGGCCCTGTACTTCAATTTGACGCTCGTTATGGCCGCAGGTTCGATCATCATGACACCTGATAATCCGTTGGTGGTCGCGACCGCTTTTTTACTGTTGTTTCTGGTTAAGCTCTTCGAGACCGGGCATGGTGAGTGGTGGCTGGCGATTGGCGCTGCGTTCGGCATCGGAATGCTGTCTAAATACAGCACGATTTTTTTTGCGATCAGTATCTTAGTTTGGTTGTTGATAGTACCGACGCAGCGCAAGTGGCTCTTCACTCCTTGGCCTTGGGTCAGCGGCGTGATTGCGATTGTTTTGTTTTCACCGACACTGGTCTGGAATGCGCAACACAAATGGGCATCTTTCCTTTACCAATACAATCGGTTGGTTGTGCACCATTGGAGTCTGGGATACTTGGGCGAATTTGTCGGCACGCAGATCGGAATGGCCACTCCACCCATTTTCGTCCTGGGCTGCATGGGTCTTGCCCGACTCCTTCGAGGAGAGGGCGGATCGCACGGAGCGCGCATCCTCATCAACGCAATGGTGTGGCCGATCTTAATCTATTTTGTCTGGCATACGTTTCATGGGCGCGTCGAAGGCAATTGGCCCGAGCCAGTCTATGTGGCGTTCGTCATTGCGGCTGCTGTTGCCGTGGAAATCATCAAATGGGATGGGGCGTGGGCATCCATCAAATTGTGGTCGCAGCGACTCGCCGTGCCCGTCGGACTTGGAGTGGCCGTCTGCCTCTATTTACAGGCAATGTTCGGGATTATTCCGCTCGGCCTCGTTGATCCGACTGCGCGTGCGCTGGCTGTGGGCTGGACGGAACTAGGGCCTAAGATCGATGAAGTGCGCAAGCGCCTCGGTGCACCGATTATTCTGACCACGGAATACAGGTTGGCCGGCTGGCTTTCCTTCTACCTCCCCTCACATCCGCCGGTCGAACAGATCAACAGCCGCATGCGCTACGTTAACGCTCCGGAGCCCGATCCCGCGTTATTTCGGGGAACAATTATGTACGTTTGTGAGGACGAGTGCAGCGAAATGCCTATGATACGCCAACGCTTTGCAACAGTGGAGCTTACGACGCGTTTGACGCGGACACGGCATGGCGTTCCCATTAACGATTATGCCGTCTACAAGTTGTCCAGTCCTGTTGGGGCTCCGCTTGATCCTCCCTAGCGATAAGATTATTCCCAAGCAAGTTCGGGCGCTCGATTGAACGTTCGTAATTTGATTGACATCGCAACCGCAGAAACGGCAAGACATTCTGATTGTTTGGAGGATTTTTCGATGTCGGTGCAAGCAGGTGCACGCGCCAGTCCGCTACTCTCCATCGTTGCGCCTTGCTACAACGAGGAACAGGGACTCGAGGAATTTCATCGGCGCATGACTGCGGCAGCGCAAGACACAGTCGGCACTGATTATGAGCTTATTTTGTTGAATGACGGTTCGAACGATCGGACTTGGTCGGTCATGACCGATCTGGTTCAGCGAGATTCGCGCTTGGTAGCCCTCAAACTTTCACGTCGCCATGGTCATCAACTCGCGATCACAGCAGGCTTGTCCACGTGCCGGGGTGACCGGGTGCTCACGATCGATTCCGATTTGCAAGATCCGCCCGAGCTTCTCGGAGAGATGTGGCACCTGATGGAGCGCGCCGATGCGGACGTCGTTTATGGGGTGCGCCGCGAGCGGCAGGGAGAATCCATGCTCAAACGCGGCACGGCGGCGTTGTTCTACCGGCTGATGCGTCGCGTCGGCTATACCGATATGCCGGTCGATAGCGGCGATTTTCGTCTGATGACGCGACGCGTCGTCGACATTCTCAAGCGCATGCCGGAGCAGCATCGTTTCATTCGCGGCCTAGTGAGCTGGATAGGGTTCCACCAGGTCGCACTCGCTTATGACCGCGCGCCGCGGACGTCTGGTAAGAGCCACTACTCGTTTGCCAGAATGATCGGACTCGCGTTCGATGCGTTGACATCTTTTTCGATCGTGCCGTTGCGGCTTGCGTCCTATCTCGGGCTGCTGGTGGGCGTTCTAGGTATCCTCATGCTTGGCTATAGCCTTGGAAGTTGGGCGCTCGGGCACGTTGTCGAAGGCTGGACCAGTTTGTTGACGGTCATCCTGATCCTGGGCAGCACGCAACTCATTTTGTTTGGGCTGCTCGGCGAATATGTCGGGCGTCTCTACCTCGAAAGCAAACGCCGACCGCTCTTCGTAATCGATCAGGTTCTCACCCAAAACGCGTCAACGTCTGCAGAGGCTCGCGCGGCGGCGACTTTGTCGGCAGATCAGGGAAAGCTTGAAGGGGTGAATTAGGCAGGTTGCAATTTGCCTCCGGTGCGGGTAACCGACCCAGTGCCCAGCGGATATCGGATCTGGATGAAGAGGCGTCGGATGGGGAACATCGGCCGATATATCTTCCGCACGACATTCAGTGCCTTCATAATCGTGTTGGTCAGCCTCACCGCAATCATTTGGGTTACGCAGGCATTGCGCGACCTCGACCTGGTGACAAACGATGGCCAATCCATCCTTGTTTTCATTGGCATAACGGGCCTGCTCATTCCGCTGCTTATTATGATAATTGCACCAATCGCGCTGTTGATCTCAGTCGCGCACGTGCTGAACAAGATGTCCACCGACAGCGAAATCATTGTGATGAACTCCGCTGGCATATCGCCGTGGATGCTGTTCCGCGGTTTCATGGCGGTGGCGATCGTAACATCCTTGTTCGTGATGGCGATCAGCGCTTATTTTTCACCCAAAGGAATGCGCGTGCTGCGCGACTGGCTTACCGAGGTGCGCGCCGACGTGGTGAGCAATTTAGTGCGGCCGGGTCAATTCACCACCATTACGAATGACCTCACGATTCGCATACGCGAGCGGCGTAGCAATGGTGAGTTAGAAGGCATCTTCCTTGACGACCAGCGCGATCCAACGCAACGCGTGACCGTGATCGCGGAAACCGGCGAATTACTCTCTAATGCCAGCGGCACTTTTCTGGTGCTACAGAACGGCCAAGTGCAGCGATTTGAGGCCAAGCAGCGCGATCCGAACATGGTGGTGTTTGACCGCTATGCATTCGATCTTTCGCAGCTGGCCCCTGGACCGCAGGCGGTAAAATATTCGATTCGCGAGCGCTATTTGTGGCAACTGCTGTTTCCGGGCTCGAAGGATCAGCTCTACATTGAGCAGCCGAAACAATTCCGGGCCGAGTTGCACGACCGCCTGATGGCGCCGGTTTATCCAATAGCCTTTGCGGTGATTGCCTTCGCCTACCTCGGCGTGCCGCGCACCAACCGGCAAAGCCGCACATTCTCGATGCTCGGCGCCATCTTCGGAGCGGCACTGCTGCGGTTCATCGGATTCGTGTCCACCGTATTCGGCGCCACGATTCCGTGGCTGCTGTCGCTACAATATGTAGCGATGATCTTAGCCCTCGGCGGCGGTCTCTATGTGATCCGCCGCGGCTTGATCCTCGAGCTACCCGCTTTCATCGCCAATCCGATCGCCGCGTCTACCGAACGCCTCACCCAGCACTTCGCCCGGGAGTCGCACACCTGAATGGCAATTATTGGCCTAGCGGATCGGGGGTGCGTATTGGATGCCGCCTCGGTTCCACAATTGATTCAGGCCGCGCGGAATACCGAGCTTAGAACCTGTGCCCACATTACGCTCATATGTTTCCCCGTAATTTCCAACGAGACGTAAAATGCGGGCTGCCCAGTCTTTCGTGAGCCCAAGTTGTTCACCAAAGTTCCCTTCTATACCGAGCAAGCGCTGAACATCAGGCTTTTGTGACTTCATTGCTTCATCAACGTTATTGCGATTAATGCCCAGCTCTTCGGCATTGACCATGGCAAATTGAGTCCACTTGACGATGTTTAGCCATTGAAAATCGTCCTGTCGGACGACCGGTCCAAGCGGCTCCTTCGAAATGATGTCGGGCAAGATGATGTGGTCGCGCGGCGGCGCTAATTTGGTGCGCTGGGCGTAAAGCTGCGAGACGTCGGAAGTCAGCGAGTCACAACGACCGCTTTCGTAGGCCGTCGAAGTTTCGTCGCCCGTGGCAAACGTCATCACTTTGTAGGTCAGATGATTGTTACGGAAATAGTCTGCAAGGTTTAGTTCCGTCGTTGTTCCTGATTTTGTGCAAACCGATTTGTCGGCAAGCTCGAGCGCCGAGTCAATATTAAGCGCTCTGCGAACCATAAAGCCCTGACCGTCGTAGTAATTGACTGCCGCCCAGATCACTCCTTCGGTTTCTCGACCCAATGTCCAAGTTGAGTTACGAATTAAAACGTCGATCGCCTTTGACCGAAGAGCTTCAAAGCGATTTTCTGCTGACAACGGTACATACCGGACTTTCGTCACGTCATTAAAGATTGCGGCAGCGAGCGCCCGACACAAATCGACGTCGAGCCCTGACCATTGTCCTTTATCATCCTTCTCAGAGAAACCAGGTAGGCCCTCGCTGACGCCACAGGCAAGGTCACCGTGCTCCTTTACGACCTTCAGTGTTTGCGCCGACACTGAAGTTGTCGCGAAGGCGACAAGCGCAAAGGCTGCAAAAAAGTGCTTTAGCGTCATATGCTTACCCCCAAGCCAGGCCTACAGTGTCGGCGCGTGTTGCACAACGACCTTGGTGCCGATCGGCACGCGTCCGTAAAGATCGATGACGTCTGGGTTAACTAGCCGGAAGCAGCCAGATGAGACGGCGTGCCCGATCGTCTGCGGCTGATTGGTACCGTGAATGCGATACACGGTGGTCCCAATATAGAGTGCGCGCGCCCCTAAAGGATTGCCAGGTCCACCGGCCATGAAGCGCGGTAAATATGGTTGACGCTCGATCATTTCGGGCGGTGGTGTCCAGTCCGGCCACTCCGCCTTGCGCGTAATGCGGTGAATCCCCGCCCACTGAAAACCGTCTCGGCCCACGCCGATACCATAGCGAATGGCACGGCTGTTGCCCTCGACAAGATACATGAAACGCTCAGACGTGCTCACGACAATAGTGCCAGGAGACTCTGTCGTTCTGTAAAACACCGGTTGGCGTTGATAAATGGCATCAAGCTGCTCTTCGGAAGCATTTGGCACGTAGCCTGGCTGGTCGGCGAGGGCCATCATGTCCATTTCTTGGTTCGTTTGTGCGTGCATCGGCGTCTCAGCGATTGTCACCAGCAGCACACTCAACATCCAAATCCAGGTTTTTTTCATTGTCCGTTTGCTCCTCACGCTTTCAGCCATTTAAAGAAAGCGAACTGTTGATTTTCGTTAGCCGATACCGATCCGCCCTAAGTCGTTTGATCTGATTGCATCACGGGGCCCAGCACCTTATTTGTCTGCTTCATCATGCACAAGCGGGACGTTGCCGGGTAGATCGCGAATATTTAGCCCTTGATCTTAGCCATTGCATCTACGGCTTTTTCACCCGGATTATCGAGACATCGCTCTATAAAGTCATTAGTTTGTTTGTGCAACCCATCCAGGTCAAAGGTCGATGTTCCCGACTTACCAAGCAAGAATCCATGCAGGAAAGCAATGGCTACTTCTCGATCGGTCCCGCTCTCTCGGATCACATCCTTACACGAATACTGTTCGACACTGCGCACTTTAGGTTGTTGTGCGAAGCCTGCGCCTAAATTGAAAGAAAATAATAGAGCAGCCGTGATGCTAATGACCAACGCCCGATCGTTCTTCATATCATAATCATCCTTTTATTTGCAGCTGGCCCGACGCAATAGACCTATGCATCGCGAACCGTCTCCATTGAATGTTATCGCGCCGAGAGTCGCCGGCTGGTCGTATGACCCTGATAAAAGACTTCCTCCGAGCCCATCGATCGGCTGAAACCTATAAGCAGAACCCGATGGCTGAGCACGGCTATTGGTCATTTGCGTTGCGCAATAGGTTCCATCGACCACCGGATTACACGGTTCGCCATATGCAGCCGAAGCGGAGGCAACCACCGAAATTACAAGAGCAATAGCGATTCGAGACACAAATCACTCCTGGTTATGCTGAAAGGATTTGACTTCGGGCGCACAATTACATAGCCGCTTTCGCAGCGAGTCAAACGTTGGACCTGCTGCGCCACACACTGGCCCCACACTAACGTGTGTAAGGACCATTTAGGGCGAGACTAAGCCATGCTGCCGCGGTTCTTCTTCATTGTCGGGGTCACAATAACGGTGATAATTCCTCTTGTTTGGGCCACATATAGTTTGAATCCTATGTTTCAACACGCTCGTGAACACCAGATAGCTTCTTCTGATGATGAAGCAAGGCCGAACATGGATTCAAATTCAGTTGCTGTCAGATCGTCTGTCCGATTGGGAAAAAGCGCTAACGGTCTTCAACCGAGAATGGACATTAATTCGGTAGTGTTACCGAAGCCGCCTCCCATGAAACTGCAACCTAAGCAATCAACGAGGCCGGTTGTGCACGAGGCCCGAGACCAGGCCAGCCTCACAGCGCGCCTGCCCTCGGGAGAGCAAACTAACACACCTCTCGGCGCTGGCATATCTTCCCCGAGCACTACTCCTGATGCAAAGACTGTCGACTACTATCTAGGTTTTCACATCATCACGGTTTGTTCGGAATTTACGGCAGCGCAAAAGCGTCGCGTGGGCTGCCCTTAGTTTCCAGACAGCGCCTCAACGAGTGGGGAATTACAAAACTAAAAAGGCCGCCAACCGGGGCGGCCCTTTGATTGTGTAGGTCCAATTTTAGAAGAACCTGAAGTTCACACCAACCAGGACAGTAGACTCGTTCCGGTTGTTGGTGCTCCAGAAACAGCCGGTCTGACAGACGGCCAAGTTTGGAGTGACCACGGTACCTGAGTTCGAGCCCTGGCTCATGTAATTGCCTTCGATAAACGCCGACCAGTGCGGAGCGAACATCCATTCAACACCGCCGCCGACTGTCCAGCCGCTCCTA